>OLGB01002577.1_pt1 | contig 18937 bp, 11 predicted proteins | sample 1605691 | NCBI WGS metagenome assembly OLGB01 (sample SAMEA3888925, study PRJEB22519) | human gut metagenome | biome: human gut; feature: human-associated habitat; material: faeces | place: Denmark | collected 2010 | reverse complement strand
CCGCCCTGCTTAACAGCCTTCAGATGGGCTTCCGGACCCTCGCGATCCAAAAGCGGTCGGGGGAGGTCTGGCAGGTGCTCGGCGCGGTCAAGACCGAGTTCGAACGGTTCGGCGACGTGCTCGGCGCCGCCCAGCAGCGGCTCGACCGGCAGCAGGTCAGGAAACTTCCCGTCATGCCCGGACTTGTTCCATCCGACCAGGCAGAATTCGGCCTCGGCGATTCCTGCGGCATGAAATTTCTCCACGATCCGTTCCGCAAGTTCGAACGGCACCTTCACCTTGATCGGCGGTTCGTTTTCCTCTGTCTGCTCGGCGACCGGAGACGGAACCGGTTTCCACGCCATCCGGATCCGCACCTCCGGCCCGGCCGCCGCCCTCGCCAGCACCGGCTGTTCCTGCAACCGCTCCCTCAACGGCCGACACTGACCGCTTTCCAGCCGATAGCGACGGTAGCAGCGCGCCAGCGCCGAATAGCTCCGCTCGGAAGCGGGCAGCCGGAAAAGGCGCAGCCGGATGTCATCCACAGCGTCTTCCCCGGAAAAGAGAAAACGCGGGAAAAGATAGTACCTGCCCCCCCGGACTCCTGCCACAAGCTCATATTCGAACGGCATCCCCTCAACCACCGCCAGCACCGCGCCGGAAGCGGTCGAGACAGCGAAGAGAGGCATGATATTCAACCGGAACGCACTCTCGGTATCTTCCCGCTCACGGAACAGCGTCAAAGCGCTCGCTCCATCGTTCTCCACGCTCGGAATCAGAAAATATCCCTCCTCGCCCGCCCTGGCTGTGAATGTTTTCGAATGCAGTTCCACCTGCCGGATTCCCGTCTGCGGCAGAGAATTTCGCCGCAACGTCACGACGCCGTCGTTCCCGGCGGGGAGTTCCCGCTCCTCCACCATGCCGGTTTCCCACACAATCCTGGCTGTAAACATCATATTCTCCCGGTTGTTATCTACTGGTTGGCCTGATTTCAATATAGCAGATTCCGGCGAAAGCGTCAATATACCCAAAAGCCAGTTTTCTTATCATTTCAGTTTATGGTAAAGTGAGAAATTCTTATCTGAAATTATCAATATTTCAGATAATCACTACAGAATATCGCCTGTGAATCGAGGTTGCTTTTTTAATTATTTGAATTATATTTTTAATAAATCGGATCAAAAAGCGAAGAGGAGTTCCATGAAGGCAAAAGGTTTTTTCCGGCAGAACTGTCTGGCAAACTACGATTATCCGATGCCGTTCGCCGTCCGTTCCATCGGCTGCACCACAATGAGAGCGGGTGAAGCGGATATCATCTCAGGCGCCATTCGCCATCCGTCGCTGGAGATCAGCTGGACGATCTCCGGCAGCGGCGAGATCATCCATTACGGCCAACCGTTCGAAATGAGGAGAAACGACGTCTTTCTCTTTCTGCCGGATGAAACCCACCACTACCGGGTGAAGAGCCGGGAGTGGCACTGGCGCTGGCTCTGCATCGACGGCCCGCTCGCCGCCGCAATGCTGCTCGCCTGCCGCCTTCCCCGGAAAATCTCCTGCGACTCAGGATTCCCGGAAGCTCTGTTTCAACGGATTGAGGAGAATATCAGCACCGATTCCCCCGGCATGCTTGCGGAACTTTCCGGCACAGCCTGGCAGATCGTCGCCCGACTGATCGGCAGCCACCATCCCAGCTTTCACAAGGATATCTTTGAAGAGTGCATGGATTACATCCGCAACCGCTATCAGGAGCCGGAGCTGGGAATCGATTTTCTCGCCGAACATGTCGGAGTTTCCCGCTCCACCCTCACCCGGCTCTTCCGGGAACGGCGGAATGAATCGGTCAGCGCCTGCATCCGGAATGTCCGCATGATGAATGCCGTCTCCCTCCTGTCGGGAACCGACTGGCCGATCGCCGAGATCGCCCGCTGCTGCGGCTACCCCAATCCGGTTTCATTTACCCGGCTCTTCACCCGCCGGGAACACTGTTCCCCCGGCGAGTACCGCCGCAGACAACAAAGGGATGGAAATTCCGAGTAACCCGGGCTTTCAGAGGCCGAGCACCTTCTTCACCAGCTCATTTCCGCGCAGAAATCCGAGAGATCCGGTGGGAGCGAGGGTTTCACTGAAACTTTGCACCTGGTCCGGCTCGATTCCCGGTCCGGCAATCGCCAGCGGCACCGGTGTCGTGGTGTGCTTGCGCAGCTTGATCGGCACCGGATGGTCCGGCAGAACGGCAAAAGTGATCCCCTGCCCCTTCAGCGCCGAAAGAATCGGTGCGACGATTTTTGAATCAAAATCCTCAATCGCCTGCATCTTCAGCTTCAAATCGCCGAGGTGGGAGCATTCGTCGATCGCCTCCACATGAACATAGACCAGGTCGACGCGCTTGATCGCCTCCAGCGCCGCCGCCACCTTCCCGGCGTAGTTGGTGTCAAGGAATCCGGTCGCGCCAGGCACTTCAACCACCTCCATGCCGCTGCTCTTGCCGATTCCCTTGATCACATCCACCGCACTGATCACCGCCCCGCGCCGGCCCGAATAGCAGACGCTGAACGGTTCCAGACGGGGACGGCGCCCGGGACTCCAGGGCCAGATCCAGTTTGCCGGCGCCTTCCGGTCGCGGTTCAGCGGGTGTGCCGCCAGAAACGCGGTGCAGAGCTGACCGAGCCGGTCGAGAAACTCCACGGTGTAAGCGGCTTCCGGCGGATCATCCGCCTGGCCGGTCGGGAAAAGACGGACTTTCTGTTGATCGCGGGAGATCTGTTCCAGCGTCAGCCGCTGCTGCGGGAACTGAAAGCAGCGGTCAAGAAGCTGGGTCAGGCGGTAAAGAATACAATCCCGGCTATTGCCAAGGCGATGGAAAAGCTGCGGGCGAATATGATTGTTTTTCACTATCAGCTGCGGCATATCGGCCGGGGCAAGCAGCGCATGAAAGAGTATATCCGCGAGGTTCAGCCGAAGCTGGTGCGCTATACCGAGTTGGTTCAGGAAATTCAGGGCAAGAGCAAGGAACGCAAGTCTTTGCTTGCCGAAAAGAAGGAGACTCCCTTCTATCTCATCCCGAAACAGCGTGAACTGTCCCGCCGTATTACGGAGCTGACCGAGGAAGTAGAGGAGCTGAAATCCGAGAAAGATATGCTGCTGCACTCGCTGGAATGTAGCGACGATGCCGGTATTGCCACTGTAAAAAAGGATATTTCCACGTTGGAAACCGCACTCAAAAAGCTGGCCCAGCAGGAAGAAAAGTACACGGATGAGCTGAACGACGCCTTGCGGCAATATGCTGATTTGAAGGAGCAGACGGCAGAATTTGACCCAGAAGAATTGCAGGACGCAAGGTGTGCCCTGCGTCCTGCAATGGAGCGTTCTGCGGTTGACTGTGTGCAGTCTGCTTATGGGAATAAGTACGATCCCCTGATAATGTACGACAGCAAACGGGATGTGGCAAACCTGCTCCATGAGGAAGCTGAAGAACGCTCCATCCGTGAACGTCTGCGTCAGAAACAGCAACAGAAGACAAAGCAGAAGCAGGACAAGAAGAAAAGCCGAGACAGTTGGGGGCGATAATATTTCAGTGGGGGTGCATTTTGAACGATGCACTCCCACTTTTTCTTTGATAATTAGCAAAAAGTGTAGAATTCAATCGTTTTTGTGGTATAATTATTGTGAATATTGTGTACTTATACGAGGCAGTGTTTTGTACAGAACGATTAGTGGTAAATAAGCTAATGATAAATTTATGGAAAAGCCGAACCATTTCAGCGTGAACTATGTTCATGTAAAGGAATTACACATGGACAGCGCGTTGAATCAGGGCAAGAGGAAAAACTTTCTATATAATTTCTCATCGAAGCGAATGTGAGGGGTTTGAGAGAGAGATCCTCTTATGATATTTTTCTTATTTCTCAAAAAAGGCTTTTGGGGGTATAAGATGAAAGAAACGCATATTACGATTTATATCCACGACTTGGAGATTTCGGACAAGAGCAAAAGTTTCTTGGGCCGTGTAGGCTTGATGAGGCTGAACGATTTGCTGAACTGCGATATGATGGAATTATCTGCAACACGCAATATCAGTGAAGATGTTCTCCAAGAATTGAATGGAGTAATAGCCCATGCAGACGATATCATCTGTTTCTTTGAGGAACGAGCGAAACGAATCAAAGAGATTCTTCCGGATGTTCAAGATACGCCAATTGAAAGCCTTAGACTTGGAACTCGTGCAACAAACGCATTGAGGCGTGGTGGCATTCACACGGTCGGAGCATTGATCCAAATGTCACAAAAGGACATTTTTGAGCTACGCAATGTCGGCGTGTTGAGCAGAGAAGAGATCACAAAGGCCATTGAAAGCATCATTCAAAGCGGCAAGGTCGTACACCACGAACGCGCAGAGGAGCCAGAGGCAGTTATTGAAACCACACCGGAAAGTAGTAGACTATCTGAACTCCTTCCGGAAATCGAATCTCTTAGTCTTGATGATGTTCCTTTTAGCGTTAGAGCCAGAAATGCATTGAAGCGGGCAAATGTTCAGACTGCGGGCGAACTGGTTCAAATGTCTAAAAAGGATATTATGAGCCTCCGAAATGTTGGCGCTCAAACAAGAGACGAAATACTTGCAATTATCGATGTAATAATTAGAGATGGTAGAGGCTATTTCGATAATCTCACATCTCAAGACAATCAGGAGCTTGGAGATGAACCTATCGTAGAATCTGCCGGTAAAGGTTTTGATTTTGCGGTCATTGATATTCTAACAGAAAGATTTATGTTCAAGCCAGCTAAGATGACGGAATGGTTTGGACTTTCAAGGCAAAGCTTATATAACGCTTTGGAGAAGCGATTGCCGCAGCGCAGATCTACATGGACGGGAAAGACAATATGTGAGAGTGAGCTGTCAATCCTTGCGGAACTGATTGAAAACAAAAGTTTTGACTATACTGACGACGAAGTAACCTGCTGTTGTATGAATAACAAACAGGACGATTTCGTCTGCCTTTTTATATATGAGAACGAGATTAAGTGCTTCTTTTTGAACGACTTGCCAGATGAGATTCGGGAACAAGTTGTTGTCAAGAAGATGCACATGTATACCGAGCGGGAGTTGGCCGGTGAATCAGACGGAAGAGTTATTAACGTCCTTACGAAGCCTTTCTATCGTCCGGATAATCCTGAGAGATTCAGAGCAAATGCACAGTTGCGCGGAATGACTACGGATGAGTACGCTGTTTTCATTTCCGGTTACCCTTACCTCGATCAGCGCAGCGTTACAGATGAGCAGATTATTGCCTTCATGCAGGAAAACATGGTTGACGGGAAAGTGTACGTCTCCTCTGATCCGAAAAACCAGTGGATTAGATCAATAGCCTCCCGGAATGGCTATACAATCAAGAGCTTTATTGAGCTTTATGGATTTGAATCTCGACTCGACGGTTCGGAACTAACCACAGATGGAGCAAAAGAGCGCCATATCGAAGAGTTGCGACAGTACATTGTACATGACAATGTTGTTTATTTCCCAACGGATTCTCGGATTTATAAAATTCTTAATACCTATGCGTATAACAAGGGATTCAACGTTAATAGCTATATTCGCTCGTTAGGGTTTGAAAGAACTACCGAGCGCCCTGATGTGGCTGTTGATATTCTTGAAAAGGATATGGAGGTCAGGCAAAGCAACGGTACTTTTGAAGATAAAGTCTTTGCCATGTATCCCCTCATTGGAAGCTGTATTCTGAAGCCCGAAACGGTAGACAAGCTAAATGCAAACGCCCGAAAATACATTGACCTTGTACTTAGAGAACCATGGACAAAGCTCTCGCTGCGCGCAGAGATGCAGATTACCCTTGCGCTGATTAACAACGCAAAAAAATGGAAGAATGAGGAGAATAGCAATTTCTGGAACTATATTTCTCTCCAGTTCGGCTATCGTGACGCAAGCGGATCGGTAGTAAGACTTCTTCAGTCGTCTCTTGAAAACGCAGTGAAACGCAACCGGCGCCTTTTCTTGGAGGATACAAATGGACGCGCTTTTAAATCAACGGTCGTGATCCATGCACTCAGTACGAGAAAGTCGTGGATGGCGCTATTTGATCTCCTCTTCGATTTCTACAAAAGTAACCTTAACTGGCGCATGATTCCAAACGACCCTTTGATTTCAGTTATGGTCCACGCGCTCCAGCAAAAATTATCAGGCGGCAATGAGGAAGATGTCGAACTGACAATCAGCTCTAAGGCGTATTCATTCCAGGAAGGAATACGGAAACTGATCCTTTACCGGCCTGTCTATACGCGGAACCTGTTTGAAAGGTTAATCGGAAAAATCGATTCGCTTGTCAACTCTGAGACCAAGAAAGTCAATACATACGAAGAATTGCTCTGTGAAGAGTGGTTCAAAGAGAAAATCATTGCGATTGCAAATACAAAAAAATCAGAGAGACAGACGCAAGTCACTCAGCGTGATGTCGCAATAGATTATTCCCGTATCCGTGCGAAGTTCATCCTGAAAAATGAAACGGACGTACAGCTCATACTCCCGGATATTCGCTTGAAGAACGAGGAGATCAAAAAGGCAACGCTTTACGTAAGCTGCAATGGCAGAGAAGTAATGCAGCAGAACCTTAGTTGGTACGGGAACGAGCTCGGAAAGACGCTAAACGGTGTCGCCGCTTCTATTTCGGTGGGTTCTCAAGAGGATAGTTTGCTGAACATTTGTGTTCGGATCAAATGTGATGACGAGTGGATCTACGACTCAGAAGAAAGCCTGCATCGTAACGTGTTGCTGTTCTACGGCGGTGCTGAGATCTCGGCAAATCAAGTCAAACGAGACCACTATACGCTCGTAGTGCCTAAAATGTCGGAGGTAAAGACAGAGAACACGGATATCGTCGAGATTGACTCGATGAAAAATGCTGGGCTGAAAGCGTTCTTCTTGGAGCTGAAGGACGGATATGTGCTTTCGGTGGATGGCCGTTTGATTGCCTTCGACAGTGAGAATGGGACAGATCTCAAGGTTATCACTCCAAGCGAATCTACATCCCTGCCAACGGTCACCATTCAGGACACAGAAGCTTTCCTCGCCTTTCGGAAGAGTACTTGTAGCATCATTCTTGGAAATCGCGATTACACACAGCAGTTTGTCCTCTTAAAAGACGGCGAGAGAATAGAGTTTGACTCATTAGAACAGTCCGACAATGAACTCGCGTTCACCATGCCGTTTGATGGCGAACATGACACGGTACGTATTCAAGTAATCAATCTGGCAAACGAACGATTGATGTTTGACCGGACATTTATTCTGATTTCCGAAGCAGATTGCTGCTTTAATCGTGAATTCTATTATAATGCAAGCGATTATGACGGTGCAGAATTTTATGCGGACATAGATGATTTCCATGAAGTAGTTCCTTTTGGGAAAGATGAGGCTGAAGTCCGGATACCTTTCCGTGGTGGAGAACTCCATGCGGATATTCCGAAAATCACCGTGTCTGAAACCTCCGGTGCATGGTTACAGGAGCCTCAACCGGCATGGTATATCGGACATATTCCGCAGAATAGTTTTCTCAAAGTAACCACTCCAGCGAGGGTCAATGTTCAGTTTCTCGTTGGTGGCAAAGACATCCTCTATGATGGTCAGGGCTTGGTGACGATTGGAAATGTCCTACAGTCGTTCGGTGGTACGGACAGCTTCAATGACGCAGAAGTGGTGATGAGAGTTGCCGGTCAGACACAGAGTGCCTCTTATTCTCTGGCGAGAGTTTTCTTCAAGGAGCGTTTTCTGAAACGTCCTTCCCTCTGGACAGAAGAACAAAAGCTGCTATGGGATCAAGGTGGAGTATTTATTGGTACTTCGGGCAGAGAATTCACTCTCTTGCTATCAAGTGCCGATGATAAGCTGTTTGAATTCAAGCTTAGCGAAGATACGGAGTATATCATCTTACCGAAAGATATGCCCATCGGGAACTATCAGTTTGAAATCAGTATCCAAACCGGAGGATTATTCAAAAGGGCAAAAGAAGTTGTGGCAGTCGGCGATTGTATCATCGGTGATAAAAACCTTCTACGTTTTATGAACCGCCGGATTGTTGTCGAATCTATAACAGATGAGTTCAAGGAAGAGGCCGGTCATATCCTGATACGCCCCTGCTATATTGACCAAATACAGTATTGTGGGATGGAGGATACCTCCGAAGGATACTGCCCGGTGTATAGCGGAATTCTCTACACGACTGGTTATCATGGGGAAAGGTATGAGTTCTCGTATGACGTTCACACGAACAAAAAGGGCATAAAAAAATGTTGGTGAATCCGGTTCGAATTGTGTATATCAGCGACACTGCACTGTGCATTACTGATCCAGATGGAGATGGTTTGTACTACTATAACTACTATGATCGCAGCCTGGAATCCGTAGTCTTTGCACTTACGGATCACGAATACACGAAGGCCAACAAACAAAAGTATTCCAATGCCGATCTATACTCGTATCGGACGGAAAGGGGGTAAGTATGTTTAGTCCAATAACTGCAGCAGACAACATCAAGGATGAGTTTATAGGGTACATATCGACGTTGTTCCATATTTCCGATAAGGATTACGCTGCGCAGTTTGCTGCTGCGTTGCGTGAGGAAGGTGCTATTGCAAAAGGCCCCTATCTTGACGTCAGCGACTCATATAAAACCGGAAAAAGCCTTGCTCAGATGATTGAGGAGGGCGAGGCGTCTTCACTCTTCCACAGTTTGGAGGGAGATATTCCCGATGGTGAAAAAGAGATCCAGATCAACCGTGGGCTGTATCTCCATCAGGAAAGAGCCCTTAGAAAGACAAACAAAGGTAAGAACCTGATCGTTACCACGGGAACCGGCTCTGGTAAAACGGAGTGCTTCATCATTCCGATAATCAATCACTTGCTTCGGGAGGCCGAAGAAGGTACCCTTTCATCCGGCGTGAGAGCGATTCTGATTTATCCGATGAATGCTCTTGCCAACGACCAAATGAAAAGACTGCGCAATCTGCTGAAGAGCTATCCTGAGATTACTTTCGGCGTCTATAACAGCAGCACAAAGCAAAATGAACAGGACGGGATTGCTGAATATGGTAAGGTGTACAAGGATGCAAATGGACGTCCCCTGAAGCCGCTGAAAAATGAGATCGTTTCTCGCGATCAGATGCAAAAGACGCCCCCGCATATCCTCGTGACGAACTATGCCATGCTTGAGTATATGATGCTCAGGCCCAAGGATGACCTGGTCTTTTCCAGAGCGAAACTGCGTTTCCTTGTCCTTGATGAAGCACATATCTATCGGGGAGCGACGGGAATGGAAACGTCCCTGCTGCTGAAGCGGCTTAAAGCACGAATCAGCAACCCGGCAAATGTCCTCCATATTCTCACCAGCGCCACGCTAGGCGGAAAAGAAGCGGATGATGATATCGTCAAGTTTGCGGAAACGCTGTGCAACGCATCTTTTTATGCTGAGGATATTATCAGGTCTCAAAGTGCGGTTCCGTCTTATGATAGGGAACCTGTCGATGTCCCCCTGTCTATGTTTGCGGAGCTTATTGATCCTCAAAAGCCCCTGAATGTCATTGCTGATGATTATGGGCTTCCAATTCCAGATGGTATTCCCGACGCTGAGTATCTTTATGATCTGTGCGTTAGTGCCTCAGTTTATCGAGACCTCCGCAGAATAACAAGTCATCCTATGACGATTCCCGAGATAACGAGAGCACTCAGAGCAACCCACAATGTGACCCAGCAGGATGTTGTAAACATTATTGGAGTGGCTGCGCAAGCTTCCAAAAACAAGTCTGCCTTGATAAAAGCGCGTTACCACATGTTTGCAAAAGCGCTTGAGGGCGCATATGTTACGCTTGGTCAAAACAAAAAGTTGATGCTCAACCGAAACAGGAGCATTACGATAGGCGACGAAAATTGGAAAGTGTTCGAGTGTGCGATCTGTGATGATTGCGGAAGAGTAGCAGTAGCCGGAAAAGAAGCGGATGGAAAGCTTGAGTTTGCAAACAGCTCTTACGATCCTGAAATTGAGTATTACCTTCTCAGAGACAGTCGAGATATCGACTTGGATTTGGATGAGGAAGACGAAGATGACACAGAGGAAATCGGTAAAAATGATTATATCCTGTGCTCAAAATGCGGTGCCCTTATTCATGAAAGTTTGAAGGCAGCCCCTCCCTGTACATGTGGGCTAACCCACTATGTAAAGCTTAGGAAAGCAAGAAAAAGCGGTTCGCGCGGAGATGGAAAATGCCCGAGCTGCAATTTTGGCACATTCAAAACCTTCTACTTGGGATATGACGCGGCAACAGCAGTTCTTGGCACCTCGTTGTTTGAAGAATTGCCGGAGAGCGAGAAAGTTCTCAAGAGCAAGAAAAGCGCACAGCCGGTTAAAAAGAGCTTGTTTGGAGCTGCAAAGCAAGGCGCTCAGGTTGATATTGTCCGCCGCAAGAGGCAATTCCTTTCTTTCTCCGACAGCAGAGGAGAGGCAGCATTTTTTGCGTCGTACATGACGGCGGCCTATAGTGAGTTCCTTCGCAGGCGTGGCATCTGGCATGTTGTTGAGAAGAACAAAGAAAATATGGCAGCGCATCCTTGGGAAATCCAGCACTTTGTGGATGAACTCACATCCTATTTCGATTCATGTAGAACATTTGCTGAACCGGGAGACAAAGGCGTTGAGAATTTAACGGCGACGAGCCGAAAAAACGCATGGATCGCCGTCCTGAACGAGATGGTCAATGCACGCCGAAGCACCAGCTTGGCTTCTTTGGGCATCCTCAAGTTCAATTATAAAGGGAACGCCGAGGAAATTATGTCGGGTGTTGCCGAAGCCTATCAACAAGAAGTTGAAGATGTGAAGGCTCTCTTCGATTTGCTTGCCATGGAAATTGTTTACCATGGCGCATTGGAGGGAGACTGTGATTTGACCGATGATGAGCGGGAGTACATTTTCTATACTCCAAAGCCCAAACGAGTAAAGCGCTGTAAGGATATGGACAAGGATAAGAAAAAGTCTTACCTTGCCGGTTGGTCTGCTGCCATTAGGAAAAACGGTAGTCTTCTGAAGAACGGACGTCTCAAGCGTGTTATGAGTGTTTTGAATCTGGATGAGGCATCCGCAAACGAGTTGCTGCAGATGTATTGGGATGAGGTTCTTAGAGGCGAGGAATCTCTTTCTACCGCCGGAAACGATGAGTTCTATTTCAGCACAGAGCGCTTTACTGTTAGCTCTGGAACGGAAGATATTCCAATCTATGTGTGTGATGTCTGCGGGAAGACCACCACGATGAACTGTAAAGACATGTGTACCACGCTCAAATGCGGCGGCCATCTTCGTCGGATCACGCATGATAGTCTTTTAAAGGATAATCACTATGCAAAACTCTATCAATCTTCTCTCATGCAGCCGCTTCACATTAAAGAGCATACGGCACAGCTCGGACGCGAGGAACAACAAAAGTACCAGGAGATGTTCGTCAACAAAGAGATCAATGCTCTTAGCTGCTCAACGACCTTCGAGATGGGCGTTGACGTGGGTGATCTGGAGACTGTATACCTGCGGAATATGCCTCCTTCACCGGCAAACTATGTGCAAAGAGCAGGACGCGCAGGTCGCGGTAAAAATGCAGCGGCGTTCTCACTTACATATGCTAAGCTCAGTTCCCACGACTTTACCTATTTCAAGAATCCGGAGAACATGATTACCGGCAAAATCGGTGTGCCGTTGTTCACAGTTCGTAATGAGAAAATTATACTGCGGCATATCTTTGCCGTCGCGTTGAGCGACTTCTTTGCAAAACAGGTTGATGTATACAATTCAAATAACGCCGATATACTGCTGAGCGGGGACGGTTGGGAACGTTTCTGCGCGTACTTGTCAAGTAAACCAGAACATTTAAAGGATGTTCTGAAGGCATCCATTCCCGAATCTATGCACAGAGTTATGGGAATCAATGATTTCTCATGGACAGAGAAACTTGTTGGCAAAGACGGCGTTTTGAAAGTCGCTGTGGATGAGTTTCGCGGGACTGTTCAATACTACATTGATGAATACCGGCGCCTTCTTGCCGAGGGATTGACGCAACAAGCCGCGGCGGTCGAGAAAAAGCTATGGTCTTATCGTCGAGGGAAAGAGGACAATCGAGGAAGGAACGAGCTTATCGAGTTCCTCGTAAGGAATAATGTCCTGCCAAAGTACGGGTTCCCGGTAGATACTGTCGAACTGTATCAAAACACGAATGCTGCCACAGATAAGAAGCTACAAATGGTCCGCGATCTGCAATTGGCAATCTCCGAGTATGCACCGGACTCTCAGGTGGTGGCAGATGGCAAGCTTTATACAAGCCGATACATCCGAAAGTTGCCTCAGACCACCGGACAAGATTGGGAAACTGCATATATTGCTCAGTGCAACAACCCTTCGTGCATGACTTGGAATCATAGACTGATGGAGCCCAATGAGGGAGGAGAACCTTGTGTTTCCTGTCATGAGATCATTTCGAAATCCAGATGGAAGCAGGCTATTGAGCCGAGAAAGGGCTTTGTAGCAGACGCAAAACCGAAGGACGTCCCTATGCGAAAACCAGATAAGGCGTTTCGCAGTGATGACTTCTATATTGGCGACGCTCAGCGGCAGGTCATGCAGAAATACGCCTTCGTCATGAAGGACGGCAATCGTTTCCAGATGGAAACGTCCATCAATGACTCCCTTATGGTCGTTTGCAACGATGATTTCTATGTCTGCCCACATTGCGGTTATGCTGAAAGCACCATGGAAAACATGGAAGTGGCTGGGTTTAATTCCCACCAGAAAACCCTGGAGAAGAAACACATTACTCCATGGGGAAAAAACTGCGAAGTCAAACTGGTCAAAAATAAGCTCTGTCATGTTTTCAAGACGGATGTTGTGCGATTGGTTTTCTCGACACCACAGGCCGGCAATCAAGAAGTTATGCTGTCTGTCATGTATGCGCTATTAGAAGCTCTGTCTTCCGTCATGGATATTGAGAGAAACGATATTAAGGGCTGCCTCCACAAGATCGTATATGACAACAAGCTGATTTATGCCATCGTTCTTTACGACGCTGTTACGGGTGGTGCTGGCCATGTAAGAAGACTCGTTACTGAGGATGGCCGCTGTTTCCGACAAGTGGTTGAGAAGGCTATTGCTATCACAAAAGGATGCAATTGCTCGCCTTCGTGCTATAGCTGCCTTAGAAACTATTACAACCAGAAAATACATGACCTTCTTAACCGCAAGTATGCTTATGATTTTCTGGAGAACTACAATGGCGAGTTAGAACCAATAACTAATGAAGAATTTGAAAACGGCGAGTTGTATAACGTATAAATAGTGCCATAAATAAACACGATAAGGCGTTCCAACTTGACCGTCATCAGTGCTGCTTGCATTAAGAAATGTATCAATCGCTTGACTTTGCTGCCCATTTAGGCAGATCAGTTGCGCATTAGCATTAAATTGTGGAGGGGCTGCCATACAAATGACGTGTGGCAGCCCCATTGCTCTTTTGATATCCTTTTGCAGAAAACCACCTTGACAAATCTCGTCTCAGCGAGCGTTATTAACCCGATATGCCCATGATCATGGGTATACAAACCTGAAAATTCTGGTGGATGACGGTTATACCGGAACGAACTTTAATCGTCCCGGTGTGCAGGAAGGCTTTGCACTTGTCAAGCAGGGCCTTGTGGGCTGTTGGCTGGTCAAAGACCTCAGCCGCTTTGGGCGTGACTATCTGACCGTTGGACAATATACGGATATTATTTTTCCGAGCTACGATGTCCGCTTTATCGCCGTCAATGACGGTGTGGACAGCAACCGGGGAGACAGCGAAGGCTTCGCCGCAATCCGTAATCTGTTCAACGAGTGGTATCCCCGCGATACCAGCAAGAAGGTTCGTGTCAGTCTGCGGCAGAGAGGAACCAGCGGCAAGCACATGGGCAAACCGCCCTACGGATACCGCTGCGACCCGGAGGACAAGGATCACTGGATTCTGGATGAAGAAGCGGCCCAGGTCGTCAAGCTCATCTTCGACCTTTGCATTGACGGCAAAGGCCCGGAGCAGATTGCGAGGATTCTGGAAGAAAAGCAGATTCTGACCACAAGAGCGCTGTATGCCAAGCGTAAGAAAAAGCCAATGCCAGAAAGACCGTACCACTGGGGCAACCAGTCCATTGTGGCAATTCTGGAGTGGCAGGAGTACACGGGCTGTACCTGCAACTTCAAAACCTATTCCAAGTCCTACAAGCTGAAAAAGCGGATACCCAACGAGCCGGAGGATATGTTCTATCTGCCGGATACACAGGAAGCGATTGTATCTCAGGCACAGTTTGACAGGGTACAGGAGCTGCGGAAAAACAAACGCCGCCCCGTAAAAGCGGAACGGCAGGGATTGTTTTCCGGACTTCTGTTCTGTGCCGATTGCGGCAGCAAGCTTCACTTTGCCACCAGCAAGCGCTTTGAAGGGAAACAGGATCGCTATGTTTGCTGTCACTATAAAAGCAATCGTGGCACCTGCACCGCGCATTATATCCGGGAGGATGTGCTTCGTGAAATCGTTTTGGAACGCATCCGTGCGGTCAACGAGTATATCCGCGATGATGTAGATGCCTTTCAGGAGGAATGGCTGCAATGCCGCAGGACTGACCAGGAGCGCAGCATCCGGGATGACAAAAAGAAAGTAGAACAGGCAAAGAAACGCCTTTTCGATTTGGATGTCATCATCTCCTGGCTGTATGAGGACTATGTTCTTGGAAATATCAGTCAGGACAGGTACAAAAAGATGTCTGCGGACTATGAAGCCGAACAGGAACGGTTAAAGCTCGAAATTGAGGTTATTGAGGAATGGGTCGAACAGCGGGAAGAAATGAACGACGGTCTGGATGCCTTTATTGTCCTGACACAGAAATATGTGGATGTTGAGGAACTGACGCAGACCATCGTGAACGAGTATATCAAGAAGATCGTTGTTTATGCTCCGGATAAATCCAGCGGCAAGCGGACGCAGAAAGTGAAGATTTACTTCAACTTCGTGGACGATGTGGATATTCCCATTATTTTCGAGCCTATCACCACAGAAACAACCTATAGACCCAGAAGAACGGCATGACCCTCGGGTCACACCGTTCTCTGCGTCAAAATAGTTACTTGTCACTATTAAGCCTTGTTTTTCTGTTTCTTGCAAATTTAAACAAAAACCATTTTACATAATACCATTATAAAACAGACTGTAAAGAAGTCAAGAATGAAGATGGAAGCTGGACTGCGTAAAAACTGCGCCGCAGTAAACAAAGAATAGGATTTTTGCCGTGTACAAATCTGGCTAAAAATATTCCGATCTTCCGAAAAAATCAGTAGACTTTGTGCCGGTTCTGTGGTAGTTGTTTGTGCTACCAAAACGAAGGAGGCACAGACATGGCAAAGAAACGGGCAAACGGTGAGGGAAACATCCGAAAGCGCAAGGATGGACGCTGGGAGGGTCGGTATACTGCCGGGTATGACGAGAAAACCGGAAAGCGGCTGATCAAGAACGTCCTCGGCAAGACGCAGGCAGAGGTAAAAGAGAAACTGGCAAAGGCGGTTGCAGAAGCAGAAAACGTAGATGTGCGCCGTGCGGACGAGTATACGCTCGGCACATGGCTGCAAACGTGGTATGAGCTATACGCAAAACCGCATCTGCGGTTCTCGACCGCCGAATATTACCGGCGCGGAATAGAACTGCACATTACGCCACGTATCGGGGACATTCCCCTCAAAAAGCTGACCGGACGCGATTTGCAAGGGTTGTACAAGGACTTGCGGGAACACGGACGGCTCCGCGAAGCGCAGAAGGGAAAGCAGCCGGGGCTGAGTGATTCCACGATCCGCGGCATCCACACAATGCTGCACAATGCGCTCGACCGGGCAGTGAAAGAACGCCTGATTGTCAGAAATCCAGCGGACGACTGCGTACCGCCGAAAATTCCGAAGCACGAAATGAAAATCCTGCCGCCGGAGCAGATCAAGTCCTACCTGACGGCTGCTGAGCAGCGTGGTGTCCTGCCCATGTTCTATCTGGAACTCATCAGCGGCCTGCGCAAGGGCGAGCTGGTTGCGCTCCAATGGTCGGATTTGGATATCGAAAACAAGACCATCTCCGTCAGCAAGCAGGCCGGACGCAACAACGCAGGCGAACCGGACATCACGCGCCCGAAAACAGAAAACTCGATCAGAAAAATCTCAATCCCGCAAGATGCCGTTGATCTGCTGGTCGCAGAACATCAAAAGTATCCCAATAACCCTTGGCTTAACAGTGATAAGGAACTAATTCACTTATCAACTGTTAGCTGACGGTATCCGGAGTGCATACGGACAAATCCCGTCTGATTTCTAACAGGAAGTCAGACGGGATTTTACTTATAATCTCAGATTGAGAACAGGAAAGAACATGTTTTGGAGGAACAATTAATGACGAAACTGATTCACGCTTTCTACAACATGGATGCCAACTCCGTGGAGCTAACCTACAACAACGGCTCCGTCCTTACGATTGATTGTGAGAAAGTGGAGAACCACTACGATGTTACAAACGGACAGATGGCAGACCTCGATTGGCTGCTGTACAACGCCGCGATGGAGTATGCTAAGCTAAAGAAGATGCTTCTGGATCACGCAAAGAAAAACGGCATCCGTTCTGGAGCGATCTTTATTACCAGGAACGGGAAGCCGTTGGACCGGAGCAATATTTGGGCGCAGATGAAATCCCTCTGCGAGGCAGCCGGAGTAAAAGCCAGCAAGGTGTTTCCTCACAATCTGCGCAAGCTGTTTGCCCGGACTTTTTACGGTATTGAGAAAGAAATCGCCAAATTGGCCGATATTCTGGGACACAGCAGCATCGAAACAACAAGAATCTATATTATGACCGCCGGCACAGAACACCGGCGAAAAATCGAACGATTGGGCCTTGTAGTTTAGGCAATAAAAAACACCACATAATTTCCATTATGTTGTTTACTAGCCCAGACTGAATGCCAACTTAACAATAGCGCACTCTATTTTGGGTGCACCAAAGCCACCCTCATACTCTATAAAAAAAGAATTTGAGGGCGGCTTCGTGCTTCCCGCTTTTTGTACTGCCACTTTTATCTTAGATTTTACCATCTTTTTTACATACTTTTCCTGTGTCCCTTGATTTTCATGTATGCTTGTGCTAAAATTATTTTAATTGGAAATTGGGCATATATCTTTTGATATAATCGTTTCACTACATAATGGAAATAATGTGTTGCGCTGAATGCCGCATTCATCTAGTTGAAACTCAGCACAGCGTGAGGAATATTACTTCCGTGCTGTGGAGTAAGGATTTGGGGCAGGCGGAAATGACCGATGCCCATTTTTGCATTTGTGCCCTGTGACACAGATTTGGAGGCTCTTGATGACGGATAAAGAGTTGCGGCGTTTAAGTCGGGGAGAACTGCTTGAAATGCTGATTGCTCAGGCAGCGGAAAATGACCAGCTAAAAAACAGATTAGAGCAGGCAGAAGCACAGCTCCGGGATCGCAAAATTGCGATTAACAACGCTGGTTCCCTGGCAGAAGCTGCTTTGTCTCTCAATGGTGTCTTCCAGGCAGCAGAAGCCGCAGCGCAGCAGTATCTTGAGAACATCGAACGGATAAGCGGCCAACAGGATGCAATCTGTCGTGATATGAAAGAACAGGCAAAACAAGAAGCTGCGGAGATCCGGCAGGAGGCAGAGGCGTACAGCCAAAAAGTACACGCGGATGCGGATGCCTACTGGAAGCAGGTCGCTGCCAGAGCGTCCAAACTGCTGGCAGACCAGGAAGCACTGCGGCAATTGATTCAGTCCGCTGGAGAGGTTGAGATCAATGAAGAACACAGCAAATCCGTCCCGCGAGCTTCCAACCCTGGAACAGCTCGAAACGGAGCTTGACAGAGAGAAATACAAAAAGCGATATCGGCGGGTCCTGAGAAGCGCTGTCTATACCCTTGTGGTCGTTGCGGCTGTAGCCGTATTGGTCGCCACCATCTGGATGCCGGTGCTGCAGATCTACGGGGCTTCCATGACGCCAACGCTGAATGAGGGAGATATTGTGCTCTCTGTCAAAGGGTCGGATTGTGAACTGGGCGATCTGGTAGCCTTTTACATGGGCAACAAGATTTTAGTCAAGCGTTGTATCGCCGGCCCCGGTCAGTGGGTGGATATCGACGTTGAGGGCAATGTGTATGTGGACGGCAATCTGTTGGATGAGCCGTATCTGACAGAAAAATCCCTGGGGGATTGTGACATTGATTTGCCCTACCAGGTACCGGACAATCGATACTTCTGCATGGGCGATCACCGTTCCACCTCGGTGGATTCCCGCAGCACTACGGTGGGCTGCGTCTCCGGTGAACAAATCGTCGGAAAAATCGTATTCCGGGTCTGGCCGATAGCAGATTTCGGGATACTTAAATAGAGAGGTGGGTGATTGGCATATGAAGCACGGTGCGTTACAGAGCGCAGAAAAATATATGAAGGCGCATAAAAGAAAAAAAAGCTGGTACCGGGTTGTAACCGGTCTTGCCTGCGTTGTGGTGTTCTGCACGGTCTACGCATTGATTCTTCCCGCCATTACCATGGAAAAGGGAGCGTGTGAGATTCCTGAACACACCCATTCGGAGGCTTGCTACACGCAAGTAACCTCTGCCACCCGGACCGAGCCGGTGTGTACCATCGAAAGCCTGAATCTCCATCAGCATGACGATACCTGCTATGACAGCGAAGGAAACCTGACGTGCGGGTATGCAGACTTTGTCGTTCACCAGCATGATTCGGCATGCTATGACGAAAATGGGAACCTTTGGTGCCCGCTGCCGGAGATCGAGACCCATGAGCACACCGGAAGCTGCTATGCCGTACCGGAAGCAGACGCGCCCGAAGT
>OLGB01002575.1_pt1 | contig 18949 bp, 13 predicted proteins | sample 1605691 | NCBI WGS metagenome assembly OLGB01 (sample SAMEA3888925, study PRJEB22519) | human gut metagenome | biome: human gut; feature: human-associated habitat; material: faeces | place: Denmark | collected 2010 | reverse complement strand
AGTTCAATGCCAGAGTTTTGCTGGCATGCTCTCTCAAGATTCCGAGAGATCATTTTCTTTTCCTTTCTTTAGGCTACCAATATTTTTATAATTACTTTTGCCAATTCCTTCATTCTCCTCACCTTCCTTTCTCTTACATCTTTTTATCAACATTGAAACAGAACTTTTAAGTGTTTTTCTATTTTTATTTTCATATAACATAAAAGCCTTTAATTAGTTTCAATGTATCCCTTTCTTTTTACAACACCACCCTTTTTTATAGATTTCCTACATAATAACAATCCATCTCAATATTTTATATAACTCTTTCATATTTTTAATATTTCTCGTTTCCAAAAACACCCTTAACATTAAAAACTTTCTCATATTTTCTCATCAACCTTCCTACAACATTTCTTCCTCTTTTGTGATTACATATACGAATAGTTCCAACACTGCCGGCAATATAATTTTCAATACTTTTCCTGCTCCATACATATCATCCCTTTCTTCTTTTCTTTCATCTGGTTATCTATTTTTTTTGCTACCTTTTAAGTGTTTTGAAAATATTTTTTTCTTTTTCCTGCTTGTTTTCTATTTTAAGTCTTTTTCCTTTCATAAAGGTATCTTAAACATCAAGGAGGATTTAAGCGTTACTTTATTTTTTTCTTTCAATTTTACTTTTTCTATTTCTATGTTTCGGTCCTTTTATTTCTTTGCTTCTATTTATCTATCATAAAAATGTGGAATGATTTAAGACTTATTTTATATTTTTGAAAATTTATAGAAAGAAAAAATTCCAACTAAAACTAATGCTAGAATTTTCAAATTAGAATATGCCCTTCAACGGGCTACCTCTTTTTCTACTAGAAGAGGAGAATTAAGAAATAATAGTTTCTTTGGAGTGTCAATGCCCTTCAACGGGCTACCTCTTTTTCTACAATATTTATATTGTATTGAAAGATGGCACAAAATAGTGTCAATGCCCTTCAACGGGCTACCTCTTTTTCTACGAACTAGGAGGTTGGGTAGAATCGGAAGATAATCTATTGTGTCAATGCCCTTCAACGGGCTACCTCTTTTTCTACCCTATCCTTTTAAATAAAAAGCCTTATTTTTCAAACATTCCCAGCGTTTTCATTTTTTCTGCACTTTTTCGCAAATTTCTTGTTTGCATGACATATATCGGCATTTTTTTACATTTACATAACCTTAATAAAGCGATTATGCACATTTTTCAAAAAAATATTTTGACTTCCTGTTCGCCCCATTGCTATCCTGCACTTTCTTTTCTTGTCAAGGTTTTTAAAATTGCATAGACCTTATGAACGACACTCAACAGAACTTTTCTCTGCAAGTCTTTGCCTATCACTACTGGCAATTTCTCTGTTTCCTTTCTCCAGTCCCAATTTCGGTGTTCACATGGCTCTCCAGAATCCTGTAAAGAGATGCGACATAGCTATAAACTAGTCACAATGCTAATAACAGTTCAGCCAGGTTCATTCATAAAGTGCCAGAATATGCAAATTGCTAATACTATTTCTTTTGGCTGGTCACTTTCTTCATGCCGGGCGTCTGCCCGATAGAAATGATTGTACAAATTGCACTTAACCTGCTAGCAGTCACGTACAATTTGTACAATCATTTCTGCCCGACTGAACTGTTACCCATGCTACAATCCACAGTTTCCACAATGGTTCCAGCTCCGTCTACGACAATATATTATGACGCTCTAGGCAATGTATTGTGCAACTTTCCTTTCCCATTGTCACTTTTAGTTTACCATTCTTCCATATTTTCTACAAGTATAATCATTTCTATTGTAAACGTTTTTTCATTTAAAAAGTTCTGCCACAGTTTCCTGTAGCAGAACTTTTAATAAAAATACAAGCATCTATATACCCTTAACTCTTTAGAATCTGAAAGCCAAAACAACTTTTCCTATCCGCACAGAACTATTCTTTTAAAGTCTTTCTCACTCTAATACTGAAGCATTATTTTTTTATCACATCTTCTACCTTTGGTAATGCCTTTTTTCGATTCTGATAATCCTTTTCAGTAATGCTCATATATTTTATAGTGTTTTTATCTGGTATTTTGGTAACATCTTTCATATTGAAGAAATCTCGAATATTTGGCCATTCCATAAGGTCTTTACTACCCAGAAACTTTTGTATCTCCGCTTTATATTCGTCAATCAACGGTTTTATCTCTATCTTTTCTAGTGGATTCAATGTCAAACACTCTGTCTGATATGCTTTTTGTTTGTTGATACATCTTGCCTCTTTAACAGAAAGCTTTATATTTCCATATCCATAAGCCTTTGCTTTTCCTATATTCATTTGAGAATTTTCTTCTAACTGCATACTCCAAAGTAACACCCCCAATTCATCCCTAGTCATATTTCGAAAACGAACTTTTCCCTCAAATTTTGTTTCTTTTGGTAACGGATGAAACTTGCTGACAGCTGCTTTATTCTTCGGGGTCTGTTTATTCGGTACGGTATCCGAATGTAACCAATACTGTTTGACTCCCCTAAGCTTCAAATTATTGTCATTATAGGTAGACGGATCCTTTTTTTCTGGTTGTTCCAAATAGTCCAAATAACTGGTTGGTTTTGGCTCTGAAAGAATATATTGTTCTTCTTCCATTTCCTTCACATCCGTATTCCATATCACAGCATCAGAAAAAGAAACTTTAGAACGGCAGCTTCCTTTTTTGTTACTATAACCAAAGATTGCCTTACTATAATCCATAATTCCTTCTTTATGATTTTTGTTAAGTCCGTCTAAGATTGTATGATCATAAAACAGTCGTAATCTTGGTGTAAAACCGAAATATAGTCTTCCATTCAAATCAATATAAAATACTGGTTTCATTTCTCCTTCTTTGGGAAGCCCAAAAAATTTTTGTGCTTTTTTCTCCTTTTCGTCACCACCAAAATATTGTCTTAAAGTATTAAATCTTTTAGTATAATCCGCTTTAAAAGCTTTTACATCCTCCTCTTTTATAGCAATGCTATTTTCTTCATTTGGTTTGCTCTTAACCTCTGGTATAATATAAACATTTTTTTTATTATTCATCCAACCAGAAGAAAGTACATAACCTTTTTGCATATTTTTTTCTATACAATTCGTCCCACGACTTTTCACACTGTTCACTTTTCTCTTATTATGATCCACACTATAATACACCTTATCATAATAAGGTTCATAGTCTCTATTAATCATATTTTTTTCTCTTGGCTCATAGCTTATTCGCCTATCAATCTTATTATTCTTTATTTTAGCATTTCCCACTTTAGAGTACTCTCCAGGTTTTCCCATTTTATCTATTATTATCTTATTATTTTTTTCTTGAACTCCTTCATAAGAAAAACAACCATCTTCAATATATTCTTCTACTTCTTTCGGATTTTCTGTTTCGTATATATATTGCTTCTTTTTCTCATTTTGCCCCCCATTTATAATTTCTTTTCTTACAAAAATGCAACACTTCTTATACATCATTTTTTCTTTCCAATTATCAATAAAAAACGGATAGTTCTTTTTTTCCGATAAAATCAATTTACTGCTCAGCATTAAATAATTCACATTTTTATCATATTTTTCGTTGATTTCTGTAATATAATATTTTCCATGTTTTTGGAAAATATACCCTGCCTTAACATTTCGAGCAATTCCCCGCATTTCGTCATCCTGATTGCTCGTACCTAATATTTTATTATATCTATCTTTATCTTGTTTTGCTCCTGACGCAACATTTCGATACATTAGTGCATAATCATCTATATCCTCATAAAAGCTGGAAAATCCCAATATTTGTACATTATTTCGAATCAATCCACGCATAGTACTTCCTGGTATAGAATACTTTCCGTCTGGATTTTTGTGAAACTTCCCCGTTCCATCGTCTACCATAATCGGTGTTTTAGCTGTAATTTCATAAGAAATTTCTCCCGTCAACAGCTCATCCGCTACCGCATTCTGTTTCACCTTTTTTTCTTTCGGATATTCATATACCCGATTTGAAAAAGGTACAAAATTATAGGGTGCTCCTACATAATGTCCTGTTCCTTTGTTATTATTTCCTTTGTTATTATTTCCATTCTTATTTGCAAAACTATTTTTCTGATTTTGTTTTTTGTTTTGATTATGTTCTTGCATATTTTTTCTCCCACCTCCCATCATTAATTGCTGAAGGTTTTCCACATCTATATTAGAAGTTTTTTTATCACCCATAATTATCACTCCCTCTGTAAGTAGTTTTTCCTATATTCACACTATTTTTTAGTTCCTATCCCTTTTAATCTCGTCAACGCTACCCCCAACTGGCCATCTTCATCGTACGTAAGATATTCCTGCACATAAATACATGTTCCCATAGAAGAAAATTTTTCGTTTAATTTATAAGATTTCACCAAAATATCCTTTTCATCGGTATCTTTTACTTCCACCGCTTCCATTCCATCCTCACCTTCAAATATATGCAGTTCACCCGTATCTGAAAAGAAGCGAGCTTCCAAACATTCTTCCCAGTCGAACTCTGGTAGTTTTTCTACAGGAACCAAGAACATTTCACTCATATTATATACGAATGCATACTTATAATCTAAAATTTTCTCTTTATATGTATCACCTGTTAATTTTTGAATTGCATACCCCATTCTATTCCCTCCTTATAGACTGCAAACATTCTTCAATTAAATTTTGTGGATCTTGTATGCCTTTTTCATTTTTAAAGAATATATCTGCTGCAGCACTTTCCTTACCATTTTTTTCCAGATGGATCTGTTCCACTTCAATGATACCTTTTCCCACGTTGTATCCACTTCCCACATTAACTATTCCAATTGCCAAATCTCTTAATGCCATTAAAAGCAAACCACAAGTTCGTTCTGGATGATTTCTATTTTGTATACTAATGTGAAAGTTCACCTGCCCAGCAACGTTTTTCTCACTAAATAGACCTTGTTGTATCACACCACCTGTAAATTTATCAATATGTATTCTATAAGAATTCGGCATATTTTTATTTTTTTCTTTATCCCCTACCACAGTATCAAAGAAACAAATATTTCCAATGCTACCTTTCTTTCCTCTTTGTTCTGGCACACCAAAGGTACTATCTATAATATCGGAGGCATCTATATACTTTGCAATTTTTTCCATCTGGCTGCGTATAGTTCCTTTAAATGAACTACCTGGAACAATATACTCCTCTTTTGCATTTTTCATATTCATACAATCAGGCAATTTATCGCTATAATCTGTTACGACGATACTCTTTACTAACAATTCTCCTTCTGTTTTTCCTGTTACCGTAATTTCATACGCATTTTGGAATTTTGCATTTTGCTGTAATGTTGCCTTTCGATCTTCATATTCTTTTTCTTCCAGTTCTTCCTCCCGAAACCAAAGCATACGATCTTTCTCATTTTTCATATCAAAGGAACGATACAGTAACTTTTCAATCTGCAAGTGACCACATCCGTTACTTTTTTGCCCTCCAAACTGGATAACCTGACTATCCATTGCTGCAAATACATCTTCTACTTTTTCTTCATACCCTGTCCCATATAAATAAACAGAAAATTGTATTTTGTTTCCTGCACCAATATATTCTATATTGAATTTACTTCCTTCTGCTGCTGTTCCAGTTTCTGCATCTATTTTAACTCTAGGTCGTAATTCCAACTGCACGCCTTGATTCTGCAAAAAACTTGCATCTGTAAAACGTATTTTACTTCCTGCGGATAGTCCATTTTCTTTTATTTCTGGTGATCCAAACAATTCATTTGCTTCTTCTTCCCCGTATGCTTTCAAATAATAACTCCGAAAAGTCCCCGCAATACTAGATGCTTGTACAAATGGCATCTCATCTACCGGATGCACCAACACTTCTGAACCATCTCCTACTGCACTCCCTATATGAAGAGGTTCCTTGCAGATTGCTGTCACTTGATATTTTACAATCGTATCATATTCAACTATTGCTACCATTTGCTTTTCCCTCCTTCTTGTTATCCTGTCGAATCAACATTGTTACTATTTTCAATTTAATTTTCAAAATTTCTTCTTCCGAAAATATTTCTTTTTTCGAGATACCCATAATGCAATCCTGCTCTTTGGTTTTAATTTCCAACAATTCTTCTATATTTGCATGATAGATTTTATTTACAACCTTGATAATTCTTTGTACATCATTTCTAGGCTTTTGCGTACTATTCCGTTCATCCTTATCATTGGTATGCTTCAAATATTCCTCTATGGAATCCCACCCTTTTTCAGACTCATATTGATAAGCAGTTGTAAAAGCTTCAATCATGCCAAGTTTACTATTATTAAGGTTTACTTTTTCAAGAGGTTTTTTCAAAACGTACCGATCTATACCTTCTGAAATCAACTGTTTATAATATTCCTTTGCAACAATGCGAAGCACTTTTTCATCTTCTCTGTGTTTTTCCACATCGGTTTGTTCTTCCTGCTTTACCTGCATTCCTGCCAGCTTAAACTTTACTGTTTCATAATTTTTCAAGAACAATACACGGCCAAAACCTTCATTTTTTCTTACACCAATCCCATTCTGCATCACTTCTGCCATTTTTTCTGCCTTTAATGTTCCCTGAAATTTCAAGTGAAATACGCTTCCTTGTTCATACATCACTACAGATGGAATCTTCACTCCCCAAATGCGATTAAATCCCTTTACATTAACTGTAGAAGTGGAACATACTTCAACTTCTAACTGCTCTATCCCTAACAATTTTTCTAATTTTTTGATATAGATTCCGCAATATTCTCCTGCCTCATTTCGCATTACCATGTTGGATAATAGCATCATATAGCAAGAACCTTGTACATCTTTTTCTTCCCGATATTCTCCATAAGGCAACTGTTCTGTATATGCACAACTTACTACCTGACATTTTCCCATACCAGCAGAGCGACCGTTACCCAGAATAATTTGATTGGAAAAAACTTCTTTGATTTCTTCTTTTAAACTTTCATTCTCTACTGCGATATATCCCACAAACTCCTGGTTTGGAACCATATATTCATTTCGAAATACATTTTTCTTTTCCCCTTTTTCCAGGTTTATTTTAATTCTCATATCCGAATCGGTTTCAACATTATAATAGTAAATACAATCTTCTTCCAAATAGCAAAATCTACCTAAAGAGGCTCTTTTCTGTCCTTCTGAAAAATCTCCATCTATCACCACATTACTAATTTCTTTTTTCCCTTCCACCTGTTTCTTATTCTCATAAAATCCTTTTGGTGAAGGAATTAATTCTTTTTCTCCACACAATGGATATGCATTTAAATATCGAACATCCGAAGAAAATAATGCTTTCTTTTTTACGTTAAAATCATCTTTCTTACTCAAAGCATTTATTATAAGTCCCCTAATTGTTGAACCAGGAATATAGCACAAAGTTGTAGTTTGTCCCTTCTGACTTTTACTATCATCCGCAATTCGAAGTGGTTCTATATTTTTTATTACATACCGTAAATATTCCGCCATTTTCTTTCGCCTCCCTATTCCTTTTAAGCTTTTTGAATACGCACTTTCCCGAAACCACGATTTCGCATACTTCCAATCCACTTAATCATTTGCAGTACCTCTAATACAAGTTTTTCTTCTTCTGGTGGGCAGATTACATCTGAGTAAAAATACAATCCCTTATTTATACAGCGCAAGTTTCTAAGAGAGCCATGTTCTGTCATCCCATCTTCTGATAATTTTGTAAACGTTCGAATATGTGACAACGAATTTGTAATAATCTGCGGATTCTGTTCTCCTATTTCCTCTAACATTTTCCGTTTAACATTTTCTGAGAGCTGAAAATCAGAAAAAATAATTTTTTCCGTTTCTGTCAAACCCGCATCCCCACTTTTTCCTAGTAAGCAATTTACTTTTTGTTCTATTGCTACGGTATCATCCATGGTCCAATTTAGATAACGAATCAATTCCTCTCTAAAAATTCCTTTCATCGTTCCACCCTTATAATAAGGAAAACCAAATCCATCACACAAAATAGAAATATCCTCACCACCAGGTATACTCATTCCATTTCCAAACACAACATCTGATAAAAGTTCCATTTTTAACTTCACTATAATTCCCCCTCTGCTTGCAATTCTTTTGCTTTTTTCAAATCCTCATCTGTGTAATCGAATGTAATGTACGTATCCATCATTTCAATTGCATCAAACAAGTACGAACGCTTTACATCCTCATCATTCTTAGCAGTATTTATAAAAATTTCTTGTTCCAATCCTTCCCCTCTACCTACTTTGCTAATATCTACCTCTCTATAAATTCCATAATTTCCTTCCAATAAAAGGTCCTTCAATTTATAGAATTCAATATAATTCTTTGAAGAAGTTTCTCCCTGCTTTAGTACCGTACGAAGATTCTTTATCTTACCTCTTGCATAAGAATCCTCCAATTCAGACATTTTTTTCATTAGCTTTTGGAAATTACTGTATTGACGGATCTTCTCTTTTTGATTAATTTCATCCGTTGCTGTAACAATGTATGGACGAAGTTCTAAACGATTTCCATCCAGTGTTTCATACTTTTTGCGAATTTCTTCCAAGGAATCGCTCATCTCGCCAAACTCTATATGCCAATCAATTGCAGAAACATTTCTTCCCAAGCCATCTTCTTCATAAGATGCTCCAAAACGTTTTGCATTACTACATAAAAGTTCAGCTAATTCATAAGCACGATAGAATGGATACTTTTGATGCACAATTGCTACCCCTGCACAGGCCGAATAACTTTTTCCATCTACCACATTGTGTTCCATTCGCAATGCTTTAATAAACAAAGCTGCACATTCCAGTCCAATCCGACCTTCTGTTACAAAGCAAATGTCATCTCCGGCAGTAATGATACGGCGAATTGGGAAATACTTATCTTTCAATTTTAAATCCCTAAATTTTCTATCTTCCTCTTTTTTTTCCTTGTCTTCTTCCAAATTTTGAGCAACAATTTTGTTCATTGTACGATAAGCACTTTTAAAATTATCATCTATCGACTCACTAAATCTGCGCATCTTCTGTTTATAGTTTTCCCAATCCTCTATTTTTTCTTCTTTATTTAACTCTTCTATTCGCTTTCCCATTGCATTTCCATCTATATGTACCACTGCAATAAAATTAGACCGATTTTTATCGCCTCCCAAATCCTCAAACTTTTCTGCCGCCTTATAACCCGTTGGAATAAGGCTTTTTTCTATTTTTTTCTCCTTATCCGGCATTTCCTTTTGTTTTTCTTTTGAAGCTAAAATCGGCTGCATCGTATCAGTATCTATTTTTTCCACTCCAAATGTCCCCTGATGGAATACTGCACATCGTACAGACTTCTTTTTTTCCAATTCCTTCGTAAGATTTTTCAAATTATCACTCGGACTTAATACGTTCCCCTCTTCATCACGTTCTTTATAAGGAATCGTTTTTGCAAACACCTCAATTCCATGATATTCCTCTCTAATTTTTGTCGTAATCATTTGACACACCTTTTGTGCCTGCTCCTTTGTTGGAAATTCTAGCACAGTATGTCCGCCACCAGAATATACTAAATTTTTATCTTTCGAAAATAGTGTTTCATCTTTTACTGTTTTTTCAAAATACTCCGGACTCATAATTTCTGCAATAATTGCTGAGTTTATGACATTATCCTTCAATTTATTACTGGCAAAAATATATGCCTGCTTTTGCGAAACTTCTAACATTGTAATATATCGTTTATCCATTTTCGTTCCCCTTTCCGTATCTTATGCTTCTTTTAAACAAAGCTGTTCACTTTTATCTATTGCTTTTTGTAACAGTGTCTTTATATTTTCAGATCGAATTTCCGTCGTATATCCCCTTTGTTCTTGTTTCAGATATTTTTCTACCGCCTCTATTCCATTACCATCCTCCTCATTTTCATTAGCATGATTTATTTGATTTCGAATAATCTTTAACGTCAAATAATATTCCAAAATTTCTTTCAAATCTGTATTACTAATTTTACCAAAATCATGTTCTTCTGCATTATCTAGCCGCTGAATACTGACCAGTTTTTTTTCGTATGTACTCGTTTCTTTTTTCTCCTGCACCTCATTTTCAAAAAACATGGCTAATACATTGAGATTATTTCTTATTTGATTCAAGGCTCCACTTCGTTCATTTGCATTTATTTTATTACTAATTTTTAAAAAGACTTTATCACTGCTTTGCAGCCTCTGTCTTTTTCCATACCAATCATATCGTAAATCTAAATATCGGTTTACCCTCTCTTGTGCTTTCTCTATTTTAGTTATTACATTTTCTGAAAAAACCTCTCCTCTATTTTCCAAAAATTTTTCCACATTCAATCTCTTGCCATTTTCTACCATCTCCCCCACTAAGCTTCGAAATGCCTCAAATCCTTTTCCCTGTCCTATTTCATCAAATAAAATCTCATAAAACTGTACGCTATACGCATCATGTCCTGGCAATACCTTTGCCATTTTATTAAATTCGTTGATTAATTTTTTTTCATAATATATCTTCGGCATTTTTTCTATATAAAACGTAATCGCCTGTTGGATTAAATTATTCTCCAAACACCATCTTATAATCTTAATGTAAGATACTTCCCCTGTTTCCTCCACTAGTAACTTTTTCTCAATCTCCCCTAGCAGATTTTTAAGCATATGAATAGCAATTTCATCTTCCGTTCCTCTTGAAACATCTATTGCTTGCACTTTTTTAATTGCCTCCCGCAGATGTGTTAAAACTGTATCCATATTTTTATCTACTACACATAACGCAATCACATCCGAAAAATCATTCATTGCATCTAGTAATTCTTTAATAGATGGATATTTTTCTTCTACTTGCTTGTTATGTAAAACAGTATCTCGTAATAGCACCGAACTTCCATTTTGAATAAATTCGCTAATTCCATTTATCACATGAAACAACTGATAAATATAATCAATGGAAACAATCTTTTGCTGACTCAAATTAACATAGATTACTTTTTCGCAATATAAACCTATAAACTCTAAATATCGCATCAATACAACCATCAAAAAACTAATATCACGCAATCCACCTGTATAATCGATATATACATGAATTTCTTCTTTTTCAATATATTCAAGTTTTTCAATTATTCCCTGATATATCCTATTCACTTTAACCGACAAATCATCCGATTCCTCTACTTCCGTACTTGACATATCAAAATCGTATGCAATCGGAATTATCTCTGGTGCTTGCAAACCATTATTTTCACAATATTCTGCAACCATTTCTTTATATTGTTCTAAACCGTTCTGATATACTTTTTTAGATGTAATGCAAAATATTTTATCTAAACTTTCTCCTCTTTTCTTTTTTATATATTCAAGAAAATATTTTGTTGGTGCATCCGATGTTTGCTTTCCTGTAATTTCTATACTCTGTAATGAGTCTTTATAAACACGTTCTTCACTGTCCTCTCTGTATTCACTCAAAAAAAGTAGCATGATATTCATATAATCCCCTCACATTCTGTTCCTTATCCCATAAATTTTGTAATTTCGTAAAACCAATCTACCATATTTTATTTTTATCCGATATTTTTGCTTTTACTTTTTTGTTATTTCTGTGCTTTTCTACACTTTTAGACATTTTTATATTTTTTTCTGTTTATATAATATCATATATTCACTTTTTCGTAAACTCAAAGTGAAAAATCACAATAATCAATTATAACAATTTAGCTGGAAACATTCATAAGGTGCCAGAATATAAAAGATTAGTCAGTGAGATAGGATCAAAACTACCTACACAAAAGGTCCACTACCCTTTTGTGTAGCAGACCACTCTACCATTTTTCTTTCTTATTTATAATTCAATTACCCAATCACTTCCTTGTGGTGTTTGTACTCTCTTCAACAATCCAACCTCCAATTCCATACATTCTACCTTTGTTTGATTAAATATTTTTTCCAACTCTTCTTCTTGTTTCTTTATTGCTTTTTCCACTCCTCTATTTTGTTTCTTTAATTCCATTAGTTTTTTTACTAATTCTCCAACTTTGGCATGAATATTGATTTCTTCATAAATATCCTTTTCTTTCTCTTTGCTGATTTTTTTTGCAGTAGGCATTGTTACGCCAGTATTTACCTCTCCTATTTCCGTTACAACATGCAAAACTGGTGATGGATAACAGTTTTTTGTTCTTCTGAAATTGCAATTACACCCCACCTCCGCTGTTACCTGCTTATATTGTTCCCTCAATTTTATGCAACTGATTGGCTTTTTCGGACATTTACGAATAAATCGTTCCGTTACCGCATATTGATAATTTAAAGTATACTCCATAACTTGATGAATGAAATCTTTTCCAGCCTCTCCTAAGTGTCCAAATACATACAATATTGTTAAACGTTCAAAATGACTTAAATATCCTGTTCTTTTTGCCTTTAAGCACAAATACCTTTGCAGTCCACACTTTTCCAATACAAGTTTCACCTCATCTGCTAATGTACCAAATTCTTCTATTCCTTCTACTTTTGTACTTTTCGTTGGAGCAAAATTTTCTCCTGTATGGGCAACAATAATTCTTTTGATTATCTCTACATCGTATTCCTCCACATCTTCCAATAACCGTTTTTGATTTTCTAAAGTTTGAAAGGTCTCGTCTACAAAATAGGTCCTCTCCCCGCTAAAATAATGTTGTCCCCATGGAAGTTTCATAAGTTGTCCTAGTTGTCCTTCCTTTACTCTTTTTTTATTTGGAAAACACTCTATTGAAATTCCTTCACTTGTAAAATCACTACTCTGTTTCACTACACAATCTTGAAATAAATTACAATACTTTACCGAAATCCACTCTTTTAAAAAAATCCATATATGATATCCACGATATCCACTATATTCTACATATCCACAAATTCCCATTTTCTTCAAAACCGTCATGATCTGTCTGGTAACAGTTTTCGCATTCTTCATATACTGTTGCATACATTTATCGTTTCGTCCCGTTTGCAACAACACTTTTTTTGAAACATCAATATCAAACACTATTGTATGAACCGTATCATTATTGCGTTGTATATAAGTAGCAACCGTCTGCTTTCCCTGTAAATGTTTTTCTAATACTTCTTCTGTAAATGGACTTTTTATCTGTTCATATTTATACTTTCCATTTAGTTTAACAGTAGCAACTCCGTATGTATCTTCTCTTCCTACAAACCTTTGTATAAAACATTGTTTTTCTTTTTCATTTAAAGAAATTGTTTCTGGTTTTGTTGCACTACAGCATCTTCTCTCTTCTTCTGTTTTTTCTTGTTTCCACTCTGCACCTAGTCGTTGGATACGTTCCGCTATCATCTGTGCTTTGTTATACATATGACAATCAGCATACGATTGCATCAATTCTGTTAAGTTTTCTACATCTTCTCTAATAACAAGCGTTTCATAAATTTGAATGACGCTTTTTTTCTCCTCCTCATTTTTCCACACCTTTCCCTCGTCTGCCTTATCTAGTTGAAAGAACTGTTCATATTCAAACAAAAGTAAATCGATTTCTTCTTGTTCTTTCCAAATCTTTGCAAAATATAAAACATTTTCCTTGTATATATTTACATAATTTTTTCTCTGTCTTTTTAATTGTTGTAGCATGACACTATCGTTTTGTTTGTATGCATAAGCAAATACAATTGCATATTCAATCATATCTCCAATTTCCCGTTCCATATTGTAATATTGTTCCCAACCACCTAATATTTCTTTCCCCTTTCTTAGCTTATCTTCTATGCCATACTCACTTGAAAACCAAATATCTTCCAATTTTTCTCGCAAACGTAATTTGGCTTTATTCGGGATATTTTTACCTTGATTCGTCAAAAGAATTCCAAGAAATTCCACCCCCTTTGATGCAGAAACAATACTGGTTTTACTCTCCTTCAGTTTTAATCCCAAACTATCTAACTCTTCTTTTGCATTCTGTTTTATCTGCTCTAATTGAAACGGATCCTTACCTAATACAAGCATGTCATCGGAATATCGGAGATAATATTGTGTTTTTTTCTCCATAACTTTATCAAAATTTGCCAAATACAAATTAGATAATATAGGTGAAAGCACAGAGCCTTGGTATAACCCTCTTACTTTTTTCTGAATGTTTCCGCTTAAATCCAAACATGGTGTACGAACACACTTTTCTAGTAATTCTACCACTTCTTTTTCTCTTTCTAATTTACTCACCTCAAAAATACATTGTTCGATATCTACACTATCGAAATATTTTTCTATATCCATTTTCAGGAAATAAGAATACTGCTTTTCTTTTATCTCTTTCTCAATTTCATCAATACCAACCAATGCAGATTTTCCATTCCGATACGCAAACGCTCTTGGTGATATTTCTTGTTCTATTCTAGTTCCCAAAACAGTACAAATAGATTGTTGTACAACCTTATCCCTCATGCAAAACAACGATATGGTTCTTGCTTTTCCATTTTTAAAAATTTCAATCTGTTTGACGACTTGAGGAATATATTTTCCTGTTTTTAATTCTACATGTAGCTGATACAAATATTCTTTTTTTCTATTTTCAAAATGCTCTGCACTTATATGATCACTTCCAGCAGCAGGATGATTTGTATGCACTTTTTCCCACGCTCTTTGTAAATTCTGTAAATCAATAATTCTCGTATAATCTCCCATATAATCGCCCCCTAGTATGCTTTTTTCTATCTTATGTACTCTTGAATTTTCCATTGCATTCCCTTTTACAACTGATTTTTCGCCAACTACATACAAATTTCTTCAACCTACGTTTCGTCATGCAGATTTTCACAATTCGCTCTGCTACTTATTCCTATTAAAGTGGCTCTACATGCCTTACGAGCTATTCAGCTTGCCCCACACCTCGTACAAGAGTACCCACTGTCTTAAGCAGTGGGTACTTGTACTTTTATAAATTTGTGCCTATTCGCTGACTTTAAATTACAATCGTTTCTTCTGTTACAACCTCATATTCTTTTCTAAGTTTTCCAATTGTTTCAATCTCTTGTTCACAACTTTTGCAAATTCGGTAAATACGAATACTGTCTTCTTGAAACTTTGCTTCAAATTCCTTCATTTTATAGAATAATTCCCGATATCGTTCATACTCCAACCTACATTCAAATACACTATAATGTACACGAATCCCATATCCCTCAAGTAATTTTGCAAGCTTTGTTCTTAACTTATTGTCTGAAATATCATAACTTATTACAAAATAACATTTATTCCTCCACATTGTCATGATACGTTTCATACACCTCCCCAAATTGTATGGTTCTCTTTAATCTCTGACACTGTAATTTCATTTTGTTACGAAATTCCTGTTCCCCACACATCCACTTTTCATACTCTTTGCAAAATTTTCCAAAACTTTCATTTTCTAAAAACACACCATCTATTTCAGAACGGAAATCTTTTTCTGTCATAATTTCATTCTTAAATAAATACATAATAAAACGATCAATAACTGGCTGACGAAATTCTTCTATCATATCCAACGCTAAGGATTTTCTTCCATAGCGTACACCATGCAAAAACCCCAAATATGGTTCAAACGATTCTCCTTCAATTAAATTGCACATATCTTTGGTCAAAAATGTATACCCCAAACTCAACAGTGCATTTACCGGGTCCCTCGGTGGTCTGCGATTTCTTGTTTTAAATTCAACAATTCCTTTTAACATTTGCGAAAAAGCGCCAAAATATATAGTGCTGCAAAATCCTTCTACCCCCATAATTTCATTTGAATCCGTTTTTAATTTTAATAGCTCTAACATTTTATTCATCTGCGCAACATCGCTTTTCCAATCATATTTACTTTCTTTCCATTGAAAAGATTGAATCATTGCAATCTGTTTTTTTATCTTACTATCTACAATACATCTAGCCAATTCCATTCTTTTTTCTTCACAATTGTACCATTCATATTGCGCTAATCTTAAAAAAATATTTTTCGAATTGTTCGCACTTGTTTGTCCAATATATTTTCCACCATATGTAAGATAGGAAATGTCACAGCCACATTCCAATATTTTTTTTAATGCTTGAGATGTAATCTGCACATTTCCAATCACAACCAAGTGTTCTATATAACTTATTGGAATTTTCTGTAATGTTTCCCCGTTTTTAGATATTACCAGCATTTCACCTAACTGTCTTACATAAGCACCAGTTTCTTTTATATAAACGACTGCCATGTATTTGCTCCGTAAATATAATGTTTAGAATCTGCCGGATTGATCCATTTCATATTTTCCATATATCCATCAAAATCAATTTTTTCAATATCACACAATTGCTTAAAAATTGAAACAACCATATTCTTAAATTTCAAATAATCTTCATAGGACACTGGAGACAAACCATGTGCAAATATACTATTATTTCTAAGATATACAGCTGCACGCAATTTTTTAATCTTAGTAATTGGATTTTCTCCCCCACGTAACATCAATTCATCCTGCAATGCAGTCAAATGAATAAAGCCTTCCAGCAAGGAAATCGTATCAGCCAAATAAGTATTCCCTATTTTTGCAAATACTTCTTTTTTTACTGCATTTACCATTGTTTTATATGTTTCAAAACGTTCCTTTTCTCCCAATTTGTTCATTTTCTCAAACTTATCCTTCGGAAATTGCATGTGTAAATAATCCGCCCTTGAAACATCAATTCCATACATTGCCAAACGTCTTTGTTCAATCATTTCAAGCAAACGGTACAGCAATAATGTTGCCGAATCGTATTTTTCTTGTTTTTCACGTATCAAAGAACAGGCATACATAGTAAACATTAACGGAATAATATATTCTTTATTCTGTGTTACTTTTAAATTTTCTTTCTTTCGCATATAATCAGCAATCTTTGTCAAAGGTTCCAAGATATCCTTTTGGCATACCAAGTGCGGAAGCATATCCATCAATACAAAATTAGGATTTACCGTCTTATCTCTTTTCAACTCATTAATCAACTGCAACATATTAGAATGTGCCTTTTCAAAATCTAAACTATCCCACATTTCGTAACTTTTTGCCAACAAATACATAAAATTCAATTGTTGTCTACTAATCGGCTCTGGAACTTTTTCCTTCAATTCTTCTAATTTTTCTCTTGCCCCTGCATAGTTGCATTTTTGAAATAAGTTTAATGCCTTGTCAATTTCTAAATCACCAAATACTTCATAGGGATTCGAAATATAATAAATCCGTTCTGTTCCAGGTTTTGGTTTACGAAAGTCTGTCAAATATTGCTCTGTTCCTACATATACTAATTGTATATTGATCACAGCTCCTGCCATAGCCGATGCAGCCGACATAGCTTTTGTTCCTCCTGTAAAATCAATATAAATTTTTTCTGGTTCTTTCCATTCAAGATAAGCTTCCTTTATTTTTCGATAAATACTTAATGGTTCTACTTCATTCACAATTTCCTTTAAAAAACTCGAACTAGATAATTCGCAAAACTTAACCACCTTATCTATAATTTTTTCTGTCTTTTCTGTATACAAAAACAATACCTTTTTAGGTTTAAAAAGAGAGAGACTCAACACTAATGGTTCATACGAGGTACCAACCGAAAGGATCATATACTCCGCTGACTCAATCAGCTTTGCTTTATTATTTTGTATAAACTCACGCTTAATCAACTCCATCAATTCTGTTTCATAATAGTCCTCTGCAATCTCCCTCTGCTTCAATGTAGCTCTTTCTAAGCTCATCCATTGTTTTGTTTTTTCCAATAATTTTTTATTCATTGAAAAACCCCCTTTTTCATAAAAATGTACTCATTTAATTTTTCATCGCATATTTATTCAAACAACTAAGAAAAAATTTATTTAACACAATCAAGCAACTCCTCTCCTAATCTGTTGCGATAGCAACAAAGCGTGCTAGGAGCAAGTAGCAAAACGGATTGCAAATATCCGATTGACTCATTTTTTCTTTTTAATTACATATCGTTGTGAATATATACTTTTAATTAAATCTTACTATTTTTTTTATTTATTTTAATGCAAAATAGGTGTATATTTTTATAATAGCAAATATATTTATAATCTACTTTGCTACTTACTCATATACACACAAAAAGCACCCACTGTCTAAAAACAGTGGGTGCTTCTTGTGTCTTTACAAATATAACTACAATACATTTTAATTTTTCAAGACCATCTGGTATCTATTATTATCCAATCTTTCTCCAACGATAAATTGTAGAATTTTCCCCTCTAAAATTACTACAATATGCATCTGAAATTCTTCCAAAACTTCTTATCTTTTCTATCACCTTTCGCGAATAATGTTTGTGTGGCAGTATACAATAGGGTAAAACCGTATGTACTCGTTTGCACTTCAAACATACCACACGAGAAATTCTAATACTTCCATCTTGCTCTTCCTTAAACACGCGTTTTCTTGTATCTCTTTTTCGCACCAATGATCCACAGCAGGGACAACACAATATTCGTTTTCCACAATATGCTACACGATACGCATGTTGTAGTTCATCCTCACAAACAAGACTATATTCTCCTTCCTCTAATAAAATCACACCTTATCATCCCCTAATTTTTTTATGATACCACATCTACTTTATTCTTATACGATTCTCATATCCTTTAAATCATTTTTGTACTAAAATAGCCATACCCTTACTCGGACTACTTCCTTTTCTACGATAATGCTAAAGTATGTGGTAATGCTATAGTATGTGTCAATGCCCTTACTCGGGCTACTTCCTTTTCTACCCTATCCTTTTTGGTAAAAAGCCTTATTTTCCAAGCCTTCCCAGCGTTTTCATTTTTTCTGCACTTTTTCACAAATTTCTTGCTTACATGGCATATATCGGCACTTTTTTACATTTACATAACCTTAATAAAGCGATTTCGCACATTTTTTCAAAAAATTATTTTGACTTCCTGTTCGCCCCTT
>OLGB01002574.1_pt1 | contig 18960 bp, 16 predicted proteins | sample 1605691 | NCBI WGS metagenome assembly OLGB01 (sample SAMEA3888925, study PRJEB22519) | human gut metagenome | biome: human gut; feature: human-associated habitat; material: faeces | place: Denmark | collected 2010 | reverse complement strand
GCTGTACTTTTCAGCACCTTCTTGGTAACGAACGAATTTCTTGGCGTTCTGCTTTGTTTTATCAACGTCTTTGCGCGAATAAGCCATAATAAACCTCTTTTCGTTTTAGCTTGCCCTGTTTTCTGTTCTGGGATCGTAATCTTGAAGTTTTATCTTTTTTGTGCATCAGCCTCACAATCTTTATAATATGGACATGTCACGCAGCAACCTCTGCAACACTTATACGAATCATTCGATACCCAGCGCCGAATGCGGGCAATAACCTCCGATAAAGCTGTCATTCGATGCATTGACCGCACATCTTTTCTTTCTCTGCAATCTTCACCTTGCAGATCACCGCATTGTCCAGTACATAGACAACTTTGACCGTGGCGCTGTCTCCGATTTTGTCGTACAGTCTGCCGGCGCTGATGCAGTCGCCCAAAACCGTGCGCGGGCTGTTCGCCACATAACCCGCGCAGCCAAGCCCCGGCAGCTCTGCCTTGATTGCTTCGCTGTCATACTCATTGTCAGGCTCTTTGACCAGCTTTACTTTTTGCCCGACCGCAAAAGGCTTGCTGCCAAAATAGAACTTCAATCCGGTGATCGTGATAAATGCTTTCATAGGGAACCTCCTATCATTTGCATAAACTGTTGTGTTACCAATCCAACTCGTCCATAGCGTCATCTACGCCTGCTGCGTAGTCCGGGTCGCTGTCGTAGCGATCCTCATCGTAGTCGTCATCATCGTAGATGGCATCGTAGCCATCATCATAGGAATCATACGTCTTGTAGGATTTTTTACTGCTTGAGTAAGAACTGCTGTACGAAGATTTGGAGCTGTAAGAAGTGCTGCTCTTGGTGGAAGATTTGGAAGGGCGATGTACCCAGCAGTAAACTGAGTCCTTATCCGCTTCTCTCGTGCAGCCGTCCTTGATGCAGGTGTATTTATGCTTTGTGCTGGAGCCGCTGCCGGAGACACTGGAATTGCTCTTCGTGGGTTTATGTACCCAGCAATAGGCGGAGCCCTTAGCCGCCTCTCTGTTGCAGCCGCTCTTGATGCAGGTATACTTGGCAGCGAATGCACCGGTACATAGGACGCAAGCAGTCAGCGTAACGAGCATTGCGCAAAGAATGCTTTTCCAAATAGTCTTTTTCATGGTAAAGTCCTCCTTGCTTTGAAAAAGGCTCCGAGGCGATGGTATACCGCCCCGGAGCCCGTTCAGTCCTTGTTACGCAATGGCGTCGATAGCCGCCTTGGTGTGGGCGACATACAGCGCGTGGATGGCATCGATACGGCCCAGGCCGGAGATCTGGCAGTTCACGGTGAGACCGGCGGCCTCAAACATGGTCTTCCAGGAATCCTCGTCCGCACCAGCCATATCGTTGTTGGCGTGGTCGCCCGCCACGACCATCAGGGGACGCAGCACCACGGTGGTGTAACCGGCTTCCTTGACAGCCGCGATCACGGCCTCGCAGGAGGTATCCTCGGGCTCGCCCTCCACGGTGCCGATGAACACGTTCTCATAGCCCAGCTTGTCCATCTGGGTGGCCATCTGGCTGTAAGTGACCTTCGCCACGTGCGCCGTACCGTGACCCATCAGCACGTAAGCCACACCGGCCTCCTTGGCGGCAGCGGTGGACTCGTAACCGCTCTCGCTCAGAGCAGCGGCGACGACGGCCTTGGCAACGGCTTCCTTGTCGGCGTTGATGACGGTGGCGTCGCTGCCCACCTCACCCAGCATGGGCTCGGCGATCTCAACGGACTCGAACTTGTCGCGGACCTTGTCGATGGCGGCGCACATCTCGTCGTACTCAGCACCGTGCATCAGATGGGTGGGCTGCACCACCAGCTGCTTCACGCCGTTGGCGACAGCACGCTCCAGAGCCTGCTCCATGTTGTCGATCTTCTCGCCGTCACGGGCTTGGATGTGGTTGATGATGATCTGAGCGGTGAAGGCGCGGCGCACGGACCAATCGGGGTTGGCCTCCTGCAGGGCATCCTCAATGCTCTTGATGTCGGCTACGCGGCTGTCGTTGAAGGAGGTACCGAAGGATACCACCAGCAGCTCCTTCTCGCCGATCTCGTCCTGGTTGCGGGGATCGTCCTTGGAGGCGTCGCCGGTGTCCAGACCGAAGTAATCGGGGCTGGCCTCCTCACCCTCCACCAGCGCCTTCTGGGCGTCGGTCAGCGCGTCCCAAGCGGCCTTGGCGGCCTCGCACTGGGCGTCGGTCTCCTCGGTGCGCTCCTGCACGTAGATGGCGTCGATGAGGGCGGCGACCTTGTCGGCGGCGGCCTTGTCGGTCTCCTCGGTGCTCACGTCGTTGTTGTCCTTGTCGTCGGCATTGTCCTTGTTGCCGCAGGCGGTCAGCATGCTCATCAGCATCACAGCCGCCATCAGAAAGGCAAGTGCTTTCTTCATGGTTGATCTACCTCTTTCCAAATATTTGTTCTGAAAGAAATATAAAAGCGGCTGTGTCTCATACAGCCGCCCTCGGTGCTTCTTACTACATATACACCCGTGCGGCGCTCCGCGACGGATCATAAGTTCGTAGGAAAACCAACCTGTTGGCAGCAGGCTTGAGATTCCACACAGAGGCAGGTCTCCTGACTTCGTTCATCACGGCGTTGCCCTTCCCGGTTTCCCAGTGGTTTGCAAGACCGCTCCCGTACACAGTGACTGCATCGCTCCGGATTCACACCGGATTCCCTTTTCATCTGCTTTTGAGCAGACACCTCTGTGCTACAACTTTATATTTTTCCAGACAGTGGGATTATATCACATTTTGTCGAATTGTCAATCCATTCTGATGGCGGGGCTATCTAAAATCTGATGTGAGATTTTTTATTTTAAGCGTTTTAAGACCTGCGGTTGCTTTAAAACCTTTTTATCCATGATAAAAGCTCCTTGTTCTTCGTTTTGCCCGCTCTATTCTAATACATAAACCCGGCTTCAAATCAAGTTATTTTTCATGATCGGAAAAGCGAAATGCCGCGTGCCCCATAGGCACACGGCATTCCACTTTTCAGGAGAGAAAGTACCCCGTTTGCAAGGGTACGGAACCACAGGGCCTGGCGGAGCCCGGTGGGATCGGAAGCAAAGTTACTCCACGCCAAACAGCAGATCGCCGTAGGTGGGGAACGGCCAGCAGCCCTCGGCCGTGCGCTGCTCGGCCTCGTCACAGGGGGCGCGCAGCGCCGCCATCTTGGGCAGCAGCACGTCGCGGACCATGTTGGCGCTCTCGGTCACATCATCGATCTTATGGAAAGTGGCCAGCGCGGCAGCCAGGTCCTCCACGGCAGCGTCGATGTCCTCTACCAGATCGGACAGGCGCGTGACCAGCGTCGTCTCATAAATGCCGGACACCACCGGCGCGATGGACTTCTTTGCGGCGATATCCTGCGCCAGCTTAGAGGAGAACTTCTCCACGGCGGGCAGGATCTGACGGCGGGCCATATCCACCATCGTTTCGGCCTCGATATTGACGATCTTGTGGTAGTTGTCCAGCGTGATCTCATAGCGGGAGCGTATCTCCGCCTCGGACATGACCTTCAGGGACGTGAGCATTTTTACGTTCTTCTCGTGCAGCAGATAGGGCATAGCGTCCGGCGTGGTACGCAGGTTCAACAGGCCGCGGACCTCGGTAGCCTCCTTGATCCAGGCATCGTCATAGCCGTTGCCGTTGAAAATGATGCGCTTGTGGTCCTTGATGGTCTGCCGGATCAGACTATGCAGTGCTGCGTCAAAGTCCTTGGCCTTCTCCAGCTTGTCCGCGTACTGACGCAGAGACTCCGCCACGGCGGCGTTGAGCATAATGTTGCAGCAGGCAATGGAGTTGGCGGAGCCAAGCATACGGAACTCGAACTTATTGCCGGTGAATGCAAAGGGCGACGTCCGGTTCCGGTCGGTGGTATCACGCAGGAACTTGGGCAGCACATGGGCTCCCAGCTTCATCACGGTCTTTTCCGTGCCGCTGTACGGCTCATCCTTCTCGATGGCATCCAGAATAGCCGTCAGCTCATCGCCCAGAAAGATGGATACCACCGCGGGCGGCGCCTCGTTGGCGCCCAGACGGTGATCATTGCCGGCGGTGGCCACAGAGATGCGCAGCAGGTCCTGATAGTCATCCACCGCCTGAATAACGGCACACAGGAACAGCAGGAACTGGGCGTTTTCGTGGGGTGTCTCACCGGGAGTCAGCAGGTTCACGCCGGTATCCGTGGCCATAGACCAGTTGTTGTGCTTGCCGGAGCCGTTGACGCCGTCAAAGGGCTTTTCATGCAGCAGACAGACCAGCCCGTGGCGGGCAGCCACCTTCTGCATGATCTCCATGGTCAGCTGGTTGTGATCGGTGGCGATATTTGTGGTGGTGTAGATGGGCGCCAGCTCATGCTGGGCCGGGGCCACCTCATTGTGCTCCGTCTTGGCCAGAATACCCAGCTTCCAGAGTTCCTCATTCAAATCGGCCATATACTCCGCCACACGAGGCTTGATAGCGCCGAAGTAATGGTCGTCCATCTCCTGACCCTTGGGGGGTCTGGCACCGAACAGCGTACGGCCGCAGAAAATCAGGTCCTTGCGCTTGCGGTACATGGCGCGGTCCACCAGGAAATACTCCTGCTCGGGGCCGACAGAGGTGCGAACACATTTGACATCCGTGCTGCCAAACAGCTTCAGGACACGCATGGCCTGCTTGTTCAGGGCCTGCATGGAGCGCAGCAGCGGGGTTTTTTTATCCAGCGCCTCGCCACCGTAGGAACAGAACGCCGTGGGGATACACAGTGCCTTGTCCTTGATAAAAGCGTAAGAGGTAGGATCCCAGGCAGTGTAGCCCCGGGCCTCGAAGGTAGCACGCAGGCCGCCGGAGGGGAAGCTGGAGGCATCCGGCTCACCCTGGATCAATTCCTTACCAGAGAACTCCATGATAACGCCGCCATCCGGCGAGGGGGTAATAAAGCTGTCGTGCTTCTCGGCAGTAATGCCGGTCAGCGGCTGGAACCAATGGGTAAAGTGGGTCGCGCCGTGCTCGATGGCCCAATCCTTCATGGCATCCGCCACCACATTCGCTACCTGGTTGTCCAGGCTTCCGCCCTCGTCAATGGTCTTCTTCAGGGAAATATAGATGTCATGGGGAAGGCGTGCTTTCATCTGTCGGTCGTCAAATACCAGTGTGCCGAAAATGTCCGATACGGTTTTCATGTGTTCCACCCCGATCTTTTGTAGATTTGGAAAATAGAAAAAGGCGTCAGGAAGCCCGCAGCTTCAAGACGCCTTTGCCTTTGATGTGCGAAATTATAGGCGGTTGTGACGGATTTGTCAATCAGCTTTTTACACAATTTTTGGCGTTTTATTCATTGACTTTATGCACATCTGATGCTATAATGCCGAACCATGATGAGCAAAGGCGTTCATCCGAGCAGGACATTTGTCCCTGCCGGATGGGCGTTTTTTGCTTTCCGGGGCGGCTTTTCAGCGGATCACTCCATGGAACGGCTGGAACCTACGGAAGCACATAAAGAAAGGGTGAGAAACTATGAAGCTGGAGGGACAGGTACGCATCCCATCCGGGTGCGCCATTTCGGCGGTCATTTCCCGGGAGGGGCGGCGCATGACCGGTGAGGACATCATCAGGAGCATGGTCCCCATGCATGATCGGTCCAACGGTCTGGGAGGCGGCTTCGCCGCCTACGGCATCTACCCGGAGCACCGGGAGGAATACGCCTTCCACATCTTTTTTGATGATAACACCACCCGGCGGGAGTGCGAGGCTATGCTGAAGGAGGGATTTGAGCTCGTAGACGCGGAGCTGATCCCCATCCGCATCATCCCGGAGATAACGGACATTCCCCACATCTGGCGGTACTTTGTGCGGCCCCTTAATTCGGTACTGGCACGGCTACAATTAGACGAAAAGGAATTTGTGGCACGGACGGTGATGGATATCAACACCAAGCTGAAGGGCGCATACGTGTTCTCCAGTGGAAAGAACATGGGGACCTTCAAGGCCGTAGGATATCCCGAGGATGTGGGACGCTTCTACCGCCTGGAGGAATATGAGGGATACAGCTGGACGGCCCATGGGCGCTATCCCACCAATACCCCCGGCTGGTGGGGCGGCGCGCACCCCTTTTCCCTGCTGGACTGGTCCATCGTCCACAATGGAGAGATATCCTCCTACGACGCCAATCGGCGCTGTATTGAGATGTATGGCTACAAATGCAATCTGCAGACGGATACGGAGGTCATCACCTATATTGCCGACTATCTGCTGCGGCGTCAGGGGCTGACACTGGAGGAAATGGCGTCGGTGATCGCGGCGCCCTTCTGGAGTACCATACGCACCAGAGAGCCGGCCGCGGCACGGCAGCTGACCTATCTGCGGACCATATACCCCAGCCTGCTCATCACCGGACCATTCTCCATCATTCTGGGGTTCAACGGCGGACTGATGGCGCTGAACGATCGGCTGAAGCTGCGCTCCATGGTAACGGCGGAAAAGGACGACAAGGTATTTATCGCCAGCGAGGAGGCCGCTATACGGGTCATGGCCCCGGATGCGGAGAACCTGTATGCGCCTATGGGCGGCGAGCCGTTTATCGTGAATGTGAAAGAAGGTGCCTATTGATGGCTCTTGACTACATCATACCAGAATTTGAAGTGGTACGAAACGACGCACGGTGCACCCGCTGCCGCATCTGCGAATCCCAGTGCGCCAACGGCGTGCACACCTATAACGCGGATGGGAAGGTCATGGTCAGCGACGAGAGCAAGTGTGTCAACTGTCAGCGCTGTGTGTCCTTCTGTCCCACTCACGCCATTAAGATCGTAAAAAGCGACAACTGCCTGCGTGAAAACGCAAACTGGTCCTGCGCCACCATCAAGGAGATATACAAGCAAGCGTCCACCGGCGGCGTGCTGCTGAGCTCCATGGGCAACCCCCAGCCCCTGCCGGTGTACTGGGACCGCATCCTCATCAACGCCTCACAGGTGACGAACCCGCCCATCGACCCCCTGCGGGAGCCCATGGAGACGCGGGTATTCCTGGGCAAGAAGCCGGAGACCGTCCGGCGGAACGGGGACGGCAGCCTGTGCACCGAGGTACCGCCGCAGTTGGAGCTGTCGGTGCCCATTCTGTTTTCGGCCATGAGCTATGGCTCCATCAGCTACAACGCCCATGCGGCGCTGGCCAAGGCTGCCCGGGAGCTGGGCATCTGCTACAACACCGGCGAGGGCGGACTGCACCGGGATTTCTATCCCTACGGCGCCAACACCATCGTACAGGTGGCCTCCGGCCGTTTCGGCGTCGATGAGACATATTTGAACACCGGCGCGGCCATCGAGATCAAAATGGGCCAGGGCGCCAAACCCGGTATCGGCGGACATCTGCCTGGCGCAAAGATCGTGGGCGAAGTGTCCAAGACCCGGATGATACCAGAGGGCGCGGATGCCATCTCCCCTGCTCCGCACCACGACATTTACTCCATTGAGGACCTACGGCAACTGGTGTACTCTCTAAAGGAAGCCACGGCGTACAAAAAGCCGATCATCGTCAAGGTGGCGGCGGTACACAACATCGCCGCCATCGCCAGCGGCATCGCCCGCAGCGGTGCGGATATCATCGCCATCGACGGCTTTCGGGGCGGCACCGGCGCGGCGCCCACCCGGATACGGGACAATGTGGGTATTCCCATCGAGCTGGCGCTGGCAGCGGTGGACCAGCGGCTGCGGGACGAGGGCATACACAGCAGCGTATCCCTGATCGCCGGGGGCAGCATACGCTCCGCTGCCGACGTGGTAAAAGCCATTGCTCTGGGCGCGGATGCCTGTTACATTGCCACCGCGGCACTGCTGGCCATGGGGTGCCACTTGTGCCGTTCCTGCCAGACAGGCCGGTGCTGCTGGGGTATCGCCACACAGCGGCCGGAGCTGGTGAAGCGTCTGGACCCCGAGGAGGCTGCGGCGCGGCTGGTAAACCTGGTAACCGCCTGGAAGCACGAGATCAAGGAGATGATGGGTGGTATGGGCATTAACTCCATCGAGGCGCTGCGGGGCAACCGGGTCATGCTGCGGGGTATTCACCTGAACGAAAAAGAACTGGAAATTCTGGGAATTGCCCACGCCGGTGAATAAGGTCTGTCGAAAAAGCGATATTTATAGGAAAAATAATGGAAAACCCTCGAAAGGAGTGGTACAATATGGACTTCATAGAGGCGAGTGGTCTGTCCTTCTCTCAACTGAACGAAACGATACGCCATGCCGGGAAGGAATGCCGTATCTGTGCCTGCCAGGGCCAGCGGTTCATCGCCGCCGGTATGAGCAGCAAACGGCTGGAGATCGACGGCATCCCCGGCAATGCGCTGGGCGCCTATCTGGGCGGCGGTTCTATTACCGTAAACGGCAATGCACAGGACGCGGTGGGCGACACCATGAGTGCCGGACGCATCGTGATCCACGGCAGCACCGGCGACGCTGCGGGGTACGCCATGCGGGGCGGCGAGATATTTATCCGGAACAATGCGGGCTACCGCGCCGGGATACACATGAAAGCCTATAAGCAGCATAAGCCGGTGATCGTCATCGGCGGGCGGGCCGGCAGCTTTCTGGGCGAATACCAGGCCGGCGGGCTGATTTTGGTGCTGGGCCTGCACACCGACGGCCGGCCGATAGTACACTTCTTCCCCTGCACAGGAATGCACGGCGGAAAAATGGTTTTCCGCGGTGATGTGAGCAGCATACGGTTTCCGGATCAGGTCACGCTGCACAACGCCACGGCGGAAGATATGGCGGAGATCGCACCCTATGTGCGGGAGTACTGCCGTCTGTTTGACCGTGACGCGGAGGCGATGCTCCGCGACAACTATACCGTTATCACACCGGACAGCAAAAACCTCTATCAGCAGATGTATGTAGCCAACTGAGAAAGGCAGGAGCACGATGGAGTACACAGTGGATGAGATCAGGCAGTTTACGGCGGAGGAGGATGTAAAATTCCTGCGTCTGGCCTTCTGCGATATTTTCGGCAGCCAGAAAAATATATCTATTCTGCCGGATGAGCTGGACAGGGCCTTCAGCTACGGCATCGCTTTCGATGCCTCCGCTGTGCCCGGCTTCGGCGACGAGGTCCACTCGGACCTGTTCCTGCATCCGGACAGCAGCACCCTCTGTATGCTGCCCTGGCGGCCGGATCACGGCCGAGTGGCGCGGATGTTCTGCCACGTGCTGCGGCCCGATGGCGCCGCCTTCGAGGCCGACTGCCGCGCGCTGCTGCGTCAGGCGGTGGCGGACGCGGAAGCACTGGGCATCCGTTTCTCCTTCGGCACGGAGATGGAGTTCTATCTCTTCCGCCGGGACGAAAACGGTGAAGCGACCCACATTCCCTACGACAACGCAGGATACATGGACATCGCACCGGAGGACAAGGGCGAGAATGTGCGGCGGGAGATCTGCCTGACGCTGGAGCAGATGGGGATACGACCGGAGTGCTCTCACCATGAGCAGGGCCCCGGGCAAAACGAGATCGACTTTCGCTATTCCGATCCCTTGACGGCGGCGGATAACGCCGTGACCTTTAAGGCTGTCGTCAATTCCGTGGCGGTGCGAAACGGCCTGGCAGCCGACTTCTCTCCCAAGCCGCTGATGGGACAGCCGGGCAACGGGATGCACATCAACATCTCCGCCAAGAGCCGCGACGGCGCAGAGGTAATGCCGCAGATCATCGCCGGTATTCTGGCCCATATTGCCGAGATGACGGTGTTCCTGAACACGCGGGAGGAGTCGTATCACCGCTTTGGCAGCAGCAAAGCACCGCGATATATCTCCTGGTCCAGCGAAAACCGCAGTCAGCTGATACGCATCCCTGCCGCGCAGGGCGAGTACCGCCGCGCGGAGCTGCGCTCTCCCGATCCGCTGTGCAGCCCGTATCTGGCCTTTACGCTGCTGATCCGCGCCGGCCTGGACGGTGTAACGCGGCATCTGGTGCTGCCGGAAGCCGCGGATGTGAATTTCTACACGGCGGCTAACGACGTAAAGGCACGCTTCCACACGCTGCCGGAGACTCTGGAGGACGCCAGATCGTTGGCTGCATCCAGCGCATTTATCGCAGAGCACTTACCCAAGACCATTATACAGCAGTACACCCACTGAGCCGGTCTGCTTTGGAGAGGAGGGACGCATATGGAGGACAGCCGCCGGACGTACAGCGTGCTGGTGGTCGCCGCTGCGGCCAAGTTCCATATGTCCCTGCGTGAAATGCTGCCGGAGGATCGGTACGACCCGGTGTGTGCCGCAGGCAGCGTGTCTGAGGCACGGCGTGCCCTGCTGGAGAGGCCTTTCGACATCGTGGTCATCAGTACGCCGCTGCCGGATGAATTCGGCACGAAGCTGGCGCTGCACATCATCGACAAATCCAGCGCCGGTGTGCTGCTGCTGGTAAAGGCGGAGCACTATCCGGACCTGGCGGCGCGGCTGGCGCCTCAAGGCATCCTGCTGCTGCAAAAGCCCACCACGCCGCCGCTGCTGCTGCAATCCATGCAGCTGCTGTGCGGCACACGGGAGCGCCTGCGGCGTATGGAGGAAAAGACTGCCACCATCGAGGAACGCATGGCGGAGATACGGCTGGTGAACCGGGCTAAATGGGCACTGATCGACAAGCAGGGCATGACGGAGCAGGAGGCCCACCGCTACATTGAAAAACAGGCCATGGACCGGTGCGTTACGCGCCGGTCAGTGGCGGAGGAGATATTGGCAGAGTGAAATAAGCGCGCTCCTTTGACAAACGGTGTAAGATCTGCTATGATGGCGTAAACCGTTTGAAAGGAGCACACTATGGAAAAGTTTATCCCTTATGAAAAACTCTCGAAAAAAGAGAAGCACCGGCGTGACGCTATGCAGCGGGGCACCTGGGGCGTGCTGAACCCCGTTACACGCAAGAGTCCAAACCCCAAAGCTTACAACAGGAAAAAGACACGGAAATGGATGGAGGATCCATATACCGTGTCTTTTTTTATATGCAGAAAAGGTATCCCCCGGCCGCTGGCCGGGGGATATCAAAGGAATGACAGCTTACTTCATGAAGGTGCCGTCCATCATCTGCTGCAGATAGGCGTTATACTTCTCCACCTTCTCAGCGGGAACCAGCTCGGTATTGATGGCACCGGCGGACAGGGCGCCGTTCTCCAGCGTGCCGAAGATGGTGTTGCCGCCGAAGGTACCGGCCACAACAGCCTCCATGCAGACACCGATCATAGCGGCGTTATCGGTGACCTGGGAGCAAATGATGCAGGGGTTCTGACCCAGGATATCGGCAGGCTGGCCGATGTCGTAGATCTTGATGGCGCCGGCCTTCTCATTGGCGGCGTCGATGGCCTCACGGGCACCGGAGTCAACGGCAGAAGCATCGCCGAAGAACACGTCAGCGCCCTGGGAGATCAGCTCAGTGGCGAACTCCTTGCCCTTAGGGGCATCGGAGAAGGAGTTGGCATAGGGGACAGCCAGCAGCTCAACGGTCTTGCCCTCCTGCTCGCCAACATACTTGGCAGCAGCCTCGAAGCCCGCGATCTTGCCCTTGGTGGTATCCAGCTCCATACCGCCGATGAAGCCCAGTTTGCCGGACTCGGTCATCAGACCGGCCAGAGCGCCGGCGATCCAGCCGATCTGCTCAGCGTTGGGCAGCAGAGACGCGACATTGCCGTTAGCGGCCTTTTCGGGGGTGGACTCAGCGCCGTTCAGCAGAGCGAAGGCGATGTCGGGATACTCCTCAGCAGCCTGCAGGACCGCATCGGTGTACTGGTTGCCGGGAGCATAGATCATGTCGTAGCCCAGGTTGCAGAAGGCAACGATGGTCTCGTAATACTGATCCTGGGAGATGGAGTCGGTGACGTCGTAGGTCCAGCCCTTGTCCTCAGCAGCCTTGACCATGGCGTTGTAGCAGGCAGCGCCCCAACCGCCGTCGTTGATGCTGGAGTCGCAGATCATGGCGACCTTGTAGGTCTTCTCGCCATCACCGGCGCCGTCCGTCTTGGTGTCGTCCTTCTTCTCGCCGCAGGCGACGAGGGCCAGCGTCATAGCGAGCGCCAGCAGCAGTGCAAGAAACTTTTTCATGGTTTTCCTCCTTGTTTTTTGTGACTTGCTCTTTGTTCTATAACAACGTCCTTGCGGACATCATTACCGTCATGTCACCGCTGTTCGCGGCGATAGGGCTGTCCATTGGCCTTGGGTCCCGCCTGCTTCGTACCGATGACGGAGAGGACGACCACGGTGGCCACATAGGGGATCATCTGGAAGAACTGGTACGGGATGGCGATGCCGGAGACCTGAAGCCGGATCTGCAGCGCATCGCAGAAGCCGAAGAACAGGCAGGCCAGCAGGATGCCGCCGGCACTCCAGCGGCCAAAGATCACGGCAGCCAGGGCGATGAAGCCGCGGCCGGCCACGATACCGTCGGTGTAGGTGCTGGAATAGCAGGTGGTCAGGTACGCGCCGCCCAGTCCGGCCAGCGCACCGCAGATCATGCAGGCCAGATACTTCACGCCGATGACATTGATGCCCAGCGTAGCGGCCGCCTGCGGATGCTCTCCCACGGATTTATAGCTCAATCCCGCACGGGTACGGTTGAAGAAAATGGAGGTGAACACCACCAACAGCAGCGTCAGATAGACCATGGGACTCTGATCAAACAGCAGTGGCCCGATGACCGGGATGTCCTTCAGGCCGGGAATAGCAATGCTGGGCATGGTAATGATCTGCTTCAGGTCTGAACCGGTACCGAACACGATGCGGTAGATAAACGACGCCAGCGCCGGAGCGAATATGTTGATGGCCATGCCATAGACCGTATGGTCCGCGCAGAGGGTGACGGTGGAAAAGGCGTAGATCATATTGACCAGCAGGCCCGCCAACGCACCGCACAGCAGACCGATCCAGTTGGAGCCGGTGATGTAGCACATCAGAAAGCCCACCAGCGCGCCGATGGCCGCCAGGCCCTCCAGGCCGATATTCACCATGCCGGCCCGCTGGCCGTACAACTCGGCCAGTGAGATAAGCAACAGAGGGATGGCAAGCCGAACCGTTGCCAACAGTAAGCTGGAGATCCAATCCATTACTTGTCACCCGCCTTTCTCTTGGAGAACACGCGATCCTTCCACGCCTGGAATTCAGGCAGCTTGGTCAGCGCCATACCGGCCACGGAGAACACGATGACCAACGCCTGGATGATATCGGAAACGCTGGTGGGAACACCGGTGGCCGCCTGCATAGTGGTGGAACCCACACGCAGCACAGCAAAGAACAATGCCACCACCATCGTCGCGATGGGGTGCAGCTGGCCGATCAGTGCCATAGCCACACCGTCAAAACCGTAGCCCGCCCCGAAGCCGTTGATCAGCCGGAACTGGGTACCCAGCAGCTCTGCGCCGCCGCCCAGGCCGGCAATGGCCCCGGAGATAATGAAGCTGGTCAGCATGCAGCGCTTCACATGGATACCATTAAAGCGGCTGGCGGTCATGTTATAGCCCACCGCCCGCAGCTTGAAGCCGCCGCTGGTCCAGAACAGCACGTAATACAGCACCAGGCCCACCACCACGGCGATGACAAAGCCCCAGGTAAAGCGCATTCCGGTGATTACACGGGGCAGCTTCACCAGGTCATCCACCGCAGGGGTCTGTGGTACGCTGGCGTCGCGGATCCAGCTGGTGTACAGCACGCCCATAAACAAGGTAGCTACATAGTTGAGCATGATGGAGATGATCATCTCATTCTGGCCGCGGCCGATCTTCAGCAGGCCGGGGATCATGCCCCAGATACCGCCGGCCAGCGTACCGGCCAGCAGTGCCAGCAGCACACCGGCAAAGCCGGTAACACCGGAGAAATACGCCGTAACGAATGCGGCGATGGAACCCATGAGAAACTGGCCTTCACCGCCCAGGTTGAACACACCGCACTTGTACGCGAAGCAGGCACACAGAGAGGTGAACATCAGAGGTGTGGCCTTGGTAAGTGTAGTGCCAATATTGGCCTTGGAGCCGAAAGCTCCCTGGAAGAGGTATTTCACCGCGTCAAAGGGATTGGCACCCAAGGCCGCCATGATGATACCGCCGATCACAAAGGCCAGGATAATGGACAGCAGCGGGACAACGAAGCTGCCCAGAGAACGTTTTAACTTTTCCATATCGCAGCTCCTCCCCTTACTTTCCCGTCATGGCGAGGCTGATCTCCTCGATGGGCGGGTTTTTTCCGGAGAATTCGCCCATGATCTGCCCCTCAAAGCAGACCAGGATGCGGTCGGACATCTCCAATATCTCATCGAAGTCTGCGCTGATCAGCAGGATCCCTACACCGCGCTCACGGGCAGCGATCATCTGCTCGTGAACAAAGCTGGCCGCGCCGATATCCAGGCCGCGGGTGGGATGCGCCATCACCAGCAGGGACGGCTGGGACTCCAGCTCACGGGCCAGGATGACCTTCTGCTGGTTGCCACCGGACAGGCTGCGGACCGTCTGCCCCACAGAGGTGCAGCGCACGTCGTACTTCTGCACCATCTCCTCGGCATAGTCGTGAATGGCACGTTTGTTCAGCCGCAGGCCCTTACCCTGGCTGAACTTGGGAGAATCAGTCTCCTTGAGCACCAAATTCTCCGCAATGGACATATCGCCCACCAGGCCCTGCGCGTTGCGGTCCTCAGGAACGTGGGAAACGCCGTCTGTAATGAAAGAATGGGGGTCAAAGACCGCTACGCTCCTATCCTTCAGGTATATCTTGCCGCCTTGGGGCACAATAACGCCGGTGATCAACTGCGCCAGCTGGGTCTGACCATTGCCGTCCACGCCGGCGATTCCTACGATCTCACCGCTGCGGATCTGCAGTGTCATATCGTTGACACCGCTGTGCTTATGTTCCTTGTCATAGTCCACATGGTCCAGAGACGCCACGACCTCAGCGCCGGAGGCATCCACCTTCTCGTACTGTGACTCGGTCAGTTCCTTACCGATCATCATATTGGCCAGTTTCTGACCATCGGTATCAGCGCGGGCCACGGTGCCCACCACCTCGCCCAGACGCAGGACGGTGATGCGGTCAGAGATATGCAGGACCTCGCGCATTTTGTGGCTGATGAAGATAATACTCTTCCCTTCGCCGATGAGCTTCTGCATAATGGCAAACAACCCCTCGACCTCGATATCGGTCAGTGCGGCAGAGGGTTCGTCCAGGATCAGCAGCTCCGCACCGTGGTACAGCGCCTTCAGTATCTCGGTGCGTTGCTGCTCGCCCACGGATATCTCGGTGATAAGCTTGTCCAGCTGCACGTCCAGGCCGTACTTGGCAGACAGCTCCTCGATCTCCTTGCGGCGAGCCGCCCGGTCGATAAACAGGCCCTTGGCGTGCTTGTCACCCAGGATGATATTTTCAAAGACAGTCATTGCCTCCACCAGCATAAAGTGCTGGTGCACCATGCCGATTCCCAGCTTGACTGCCTGGCTGGGGGACTCGATCCGCACCTCTTTGCCATTGAGGAATATCTTTCCCTCCGTGGGCTGATAAAGGCCGATGAGAATGTTCATCAACGTGGACTTACCGGCACCGTTCTCACCCAGCAGGGTCAGTACCTCGCCGCGGTTGACGGTCAGGCTGATATCCTTGTTGGCGTAAAAATCACCAAACCGCTTGCTGATATGCTCCATACGCAGCAGCTCGCTCAAGTTCCCTCACTTCCCTTCGTTCGTGTGTTTGCAGAAGTTCTCATTTTCCACTTGGAAAATGAGAACAGACCACGGTCCGTTCTCAAATATTAAATCGAGAGTAGTATACCATATCTGTCGGATTTTGGGAAGAATTTTTTTGTAAAACTCCTACATTTTTTTAGCGTTTTTTATCTATTGCACCGGTACCGTTCCCATAGTATAATCAAACGCAACAAAGCGAAAGAAGGTGTTGCATATGATACATATCCGCCCCGCAGTCTCTGATGACGCCCCGGCGCTGCTGGATATCTATGCGCCCTATGTCATCGAAACCGCCATCACATTTGAGTATGAAGTGCCCACGCTGGATGACTTCCGCCAGCGTATTAAAAACACACTGCACACGCATCCTTACCTGGTCATAGAACGCGATGGCGAGATCGTGGGCTATGCCTACACCGGACAGTTGGGCAGCCGCGCAGCCTACGCCTGGGCGGCGGAAACCAGCATCTATCTGCGGCAGGACTGCCGTCGCGGTGGTTTGGGCACCCGGCTGTACCACGCGCTGGAGGACGCCTCCCGCGCTCAGAATGTACAGGTGCTGTACGCCTGCATCGCCGCACCTGTTTCGGACGGCGACCCCCACCTGACTCGCGCCAGCATTGATTTCCATACCCGGCGCGGCTACGAAATCGTGGGCACCTTCCACCGCTGCGGATACAAGTTTGACACCTGGTACGACGTGGTCTGGATGGAAAAACGCCTGTCCGATGCCGCCATTCCGCCCGCCGTGGTACCCTTTTCTTCTTTTGTGAAGTAAAGTCATTCTGTAATGCATTTATACTTTACAGAATATCTAAATACAGTTTATTCCCCACGCAATAGATAATTGCTTGTCAACGATCCACCTTCCTGTTATACTGGCGGCAGTACATACGGGAGGTATAGCAATGGAAGCAAAGGATGTCTTGAAGGAATTACGGCAAAGGCACAATATGACACAGGATCAGCTGGCTGAAAAGCTGGCCGTCACACGACAGGCTGTCTCCCGCTGGGAAAACGGCGAGTCCGTCCCCAACCCGGAAACATTAAAGCAGTTGTCCGCACTGTTTGATACCTCCATCAATCATCTGCTGGGTGACCCTCGCAAGCTGATCTGTCAGTGCTGTGGTATGCCCTTGGACAGTGATGAGGTCATCAGCCGGGATCTGGACGGCAGCTTCAACGAGGACTACTGTAAGTGGTGCTATACCGACAGCAAGTTCACCTATGACAGCATGGAGCAGCTCCTGGAGTTTCTCGTCACCCATATGTCCAATGAGCAATTCCCTCCTGAACAGGCCAGAACCTACTTCAGCCAGACGCTGCCGCAGCTGAAGCACTGGAGCAAATAATTTCTTCGAAGATATAACAAAAGCACCCGAAAGGGTGCTTTTGCTATCGATGTGTATAGCTAATTATCGCAGCGGCAGCATGATACATCAGCAGCGCGCCCATAAGCATCGCCCCTGCCGACCTATTTCCCCACTCCCATGGCGTATTCGTTACGGTCAATACAATGAGGCATATCACTGGCAGCAATAGCCAAATTGCAAAAAGCTCCACATGATACTTTGCTGTGTTCCGCATCCGTCTTTCAACGGTTTTGCTTATTACGTCATCCGGTACATCCTGCCGTAATTCCGCCACAAAGGAGTAACTGTCGCTGCATTCGAAGATCTCTGCACAATAGGGGCTGATCTCCTCCTCGGCGATTTCTTTCGGAGATCTTCCGTGTGCGCCCCACTTTCCGATATCGTCCTGTCGGAATACATAGAACCGCCGCGGCAATGGCGGCGCACTCTCAAAGGAGAATGTATAGAAGCTTCCAAAATTTTCTACAGCTATAAGCAGATAACCCATCTCTGCTTGTTTCTGCAATACACGCTCGGCCCGCCAAGTCAAAAATGAGGGCAGCCACATTTTTAGCTGTTTCTGCTCCATGTGTATTTCCTCCGTATAAGTTCACCACCAATATACCATCTACTGCAGCAGACGTCAATCAGGCAAATACTCTATGTCACGGAAAGATGCCGCAGGCATACCGAACCGTACTTCCATATATGCCAAAAGCCTGTGACAAATGTCACAGGCTTTTGTGTTGGCGCTACCTATCTTTCCGGGCCGTCTCCAGCCAAGTATTGTCAGCAGAAGCGAGCTTAACTTCCGTGTTCGGGATGGGAACGGGTGGACCCTCGCCCTAATCAGCACCAACTATTCAATTGAAGGTTTGCACCTTCAAAACCGAACAATGAAGAAGTGAACGGAGAAGGCTAAGATTGCCTGCAAATTGTAGGTCAAGCCCTCGGGCTATTAGTACCGGTCAGCTGCATACATTACTGTACTTCCACCTCCGGCCTATCAACCAGATCGTCTTTCTGGGCCCTTACTCCATAATGGATGAGAGATCTCATCTTAGGGAGAGTTTCACGCTTAGATGCTTTCAGCGTTTATCTCGTCCGTACATAGCTACCCAGCTATGCCCTTGGCAGGACAACTGGTGCACCAGAGGTACGTCCATCCCGGTCCTCTCGTACTAAGGACAGCTCCCTTCAAATCTCTTACGCCCGCAACAGATAGGGACCGAACTGTCTCACGACGTTCTGAACCCAGCTCGCGTGCCGCTTTAATTGGCGAACAGCCAAACCCTTGGGACCGAATACAGCCCCAGGATGCGACGAGCCGACATCGAGGTGCCAAACCTCCCCGTCGCTGTGGACGCTTGGGGGAGATCAGCCTGTTATCCCCAGGGTAGCTTTTATCCGTTGAGCGATGGCATTTCCACTCACATACCACCGGATCACTAACTCCAACTTTCGTTACTGCTCGACCCGTCGGTCTCGCAGTTAGGCTCGTTTATGCGTTTACACTCAATGCACGATTTCCGTCCGTGCTGAACGAACCTTTGAGCGCCTCCGTTACTCTTTTGGAGGCGACCGCCCCAGTCAAACTGCCCGTCTAACAGTGTCCCCCGACCCGATTCAGGGCCGCAGGTTAGGAAACCAGCAATCCAAGAGTGGTATCCCACCGGTGACTCCACACGACCTGACGGCCATGCTTCTCAGTCTCCCACCTATCCTGTACATGAATTACCGATTCCCAGTATTAAACTGCAGTAAAGCTCCATGGGGTCTTTCCGTCTAGTTGCGGGTAACTGGCATCTTCACCAGTACTACAATTTCGCCGGGCGGGCTGTTGAGACAGTGCCCAAATCATTACGCCATTCGTGCGGGTCAGAACTTACCTGACAAGGAATTTCGCTACCT
>OLGB01002567.1_pt1 | contig 19015 bp, 11 predicted proteins | sample 1605691 | NCBI WGS metagenome assembly OLGB01 (sample SAMEA3888925, study PRJEB22519) | human gut metagenome | biome: human gut; feature: human-associated habitat; material: faeces | place: Denmark | collected 2010 | reverse complement strand
ACACGAATCGCATTTTGTTGCTTGCGTAATCCGTAAAGATTATGACAATCAACGTCGTATGTCGCAGAGACGCTATCAACAGAAACCGTTTAGCCCCTCTTGCTCTTGTCTTTACCCATGACCGCCGCCGTAAGTTCGTAGGTTTGGGTATGTCGGTATTGCTGGAACATTGGGATTTTGAGAAACAACAACCTACCACCGACTGCCCCGATAGAGCAGAAATACAGTTTCAAATAACCTCCAAGATACGTGAATACGAGAAGAAAATCAAAAAGTTGGAGGTGCTGGAAATTCCCGTTACATTCGATACGCTGTTTGAACAGAACGGCAAACGAATCAACTGCACGGTCGGGGAGTACTTCAAACAGATTATCGAACGCTTGGAAAAAGTCGAAAAGTACAGTTCCGCCAGCAAACATAAGGTAACGTTGGTCCTTGTGTCGCAATTCCGCTCGGTCAATATGCGTTTTGATGAATTGGATTTGACGTATTTAAGGGAGTTTGAAATCTTCTTGAGTCAAAAGGGTAATGTAAACAACAGTTGCAATTATGCAGCATTCCAATACTGCCGGTTGTATCTTATTGAAATTCTACATCAAACCACAACACACTGCAAATGTATACAATTTACTTTATGTTGTATCTTATCGAAATTCTACATCAAACCACAACATGAGCCACTGGCGAGCCACATCCCAAGGTGTTGTATCTTATCGAAATTCTACATCAAACCACAACTCTCGCGCTTATCCTAATTCGCTTATGTCGTTGTATCTTATCGAAATTCTACATCAAACCACAACGATGTATGATTTCTACATGAAAGATATGGAGTTGTATCTTATCGAAATTCTACATCAAACCACAACACCCTTCGAAGGTTTTTGCCCGCTATCAGAGTTGTATCTTATCGAAATTCTACATCAAACCACAACGAGGGTTACGATGAAATGAAAGAGCTTTATGTTGTATCTTATCGAAATTCTACATCAAACCACAACTCTTCGTCGGACATCTGTTTTGCGGCGTCGTTGTATCTTATCGAAATTCTACATCAAACCACAACTGGTCCCCTGCGGCAAGTGTGAAGACTGCCGTTGTATCTTATCGAAATTCTACATCAAACCACAACGCCGGCAGTGGCTATCCTGTCGCCTCTCTTGTTGTATCTTATCGAAATTCTACATCAAACCACAACGCCGGGACGACCACTCCTAATTCTGCTCTGTTGTATCTTATCGAAATTCTACATCAAACCACAACCATACCAGAAACCAAATAGTTGAAATAGAGGTTGTATCTTATCGAAATTCTACATCAAACCACAACCTCCCGGCGGCGGCACAAACGCAAAAAAGCGTTGTATCTTATCGAAATTCTACATCAAACCACAACTTTCTCGCAATCAATCTCTACGCGTAACGGTTGTATCTTATCGAAATTCTACATCAAACCACAACAGATGACCACATCCATGAAGGATGGGTTGGTTGTATCTTATCGAAATTCTACATCAAACCACAACTCGCGTTACTATAAATACTTTCTTTTCCAGTTGTATCTTATCGAAATTCTACATCAAACCACAACCGGAAAATGTATTGAATGTCGCCAAAAAAAGTTGTATCTTATCGAAATTCTACATCAAACCACAACTGTGACTGCCGCAGCGCAACTGCTCGCTCAGTTGTATCTTATCGAAATTCTACATCAAACCACAACATCGACAGGCTCGAAGCCCGTTATTTCGTGTTGTATCTTATCGAAATTCTACATCAAACCACAACTGTGACGCCTGCGGCTGTCCTAGGTTCTTCGTTGTATCTTATCGAAATTCTACATCAAACCACAACGAGTGCGTATGCCCAACGTGCAAACGTGCGTTGTATCTTATCGAAATTCTACATCAAACCACAACTTGGCCCTCAGTGTCATTACCGGCAGTTTGGTTGTATCTTATCGAAATTCTACATCAAACCACAACAATTTCGAGAAGCGCACTGGGAATTTTTTGTTGTATCTTATCGAAATTCTACATCAAACCACAACATACACTGTAGGTACATCGACTTTCGTCGTGTTGTATCTTATCGAAATTCTACATCAAACCACAACTCTGGAACTTGAAATGTCGGCCCAGCAGCGTTGTATCTTATCGAAATTCTACATCAAACCACAACTTCTCCTGCTTCTTGTCCGCTTTTCTTTTGTTGTATCTTATCGAAATTCTACATCAAACCACAACACAATCTACGGTCGACCGCAATACTGCTGCGTTGTATCTTATCGAAATTCTACATCAAACCACAACAATACCGTGGAACGCCTCATCCAGCAGTATGTTGTATCTTATCGAAATTCTACATCAAACCACAACTTTGCCACATACTCGGTTACGCCGCCTTGAGTTGTATCTTATCGAAATTCTACATCAAACCACAACATTCTCGTGAGTCCATTTTCCAGCGTTGTGTTGTATCTTATCGAAATTCTACATCAAACCACAACCAAGGACTTGCTCGGCGCTGGAGGTAGCCGGTTGTATCTTATCGAAATTCTACATCAAACCACAACATATCGTCGATGTGATAGAAGGCGATGAAGGTTGTATCTTATCGAAATTCTACATCAAACCACAACCGGCCCTGTGACAAGACCGCCGGAGGCGTAGTTGTATCTTATCGAAATTCTACATCAAACCACAACGGAAATCGAATACCAGATGGTGGCGTCAGGGTTGTATCTTATCGAAATTCTACATCAAACCACAACCATTCTCCATGATTCATCGGATTAATGTTGTTGTATCTTATCGAAATTCTACATCAAACCACAACCGTAGTTGCGGCAATGTCGTTCGTGGAAAAGTTGTATCTTATCGAAATTCTACATCAAACCACAACATATCGACCGTATCTATTATTATGGCGGGAGTTGTATCTTATCGAAATTCTACATCAAACCACAACGATCCGGACAAAATGTAAGTCGGAACAACGGTTGTATCTTATCGAAATTCTACATCAAACCACAACTGAGCGACTTGCAACTTTTGTATATCTTCAGTTGTATCTTATCGAAATTCTACATCAAACCACAACAATGTCATTTATCAGACTACTGGTGCTGGCGTTGTATCTTATCGAAATTCTACATCAAACCACAACTGGACGTTGTGTACAATTACTATATCAATGTTGTATCTTATCGAAATTCTACATCAAACCACAACTTTTGTCAGTCCATATGAATCCGTGTAGGTGTTGTATCTTATCGAAATTCTACATCAAACCACAACACCAGAAGCTACAGCTTCAGCATCATCAAAGTTGTATCTTATCGAAATTCTACATCAAACCACAACTTGCGTTGGCGTAATGATACTGGAGCCGACGTTGTATCTTATCGAAATTCTACATCAAACCACAACAACCGCAGTAGTCACAACATCGGACAGTTAGTTGTATCTTATCGAAATTCTACATCAAACCACAACCCGCGTCTACTTTGCTTACGTATTTCACGGTTGTATCTTATCGAAATTCTACATCAAACCACAACGTTTGGTTAGCAAAAGCAACTCACAAGCGGTTGTATCTTATCGAAATTCTACATCAAACCACAACGTCGGGCCTCATATTGATTGATAAAGTGTTACTTACGGGCTGTCTGCCACTATAAAAATACGATCGGGTGTTCCGACGAAGCCAGTTTGATGCATTTTCCGTATTTCAAAGAACGAAAATAACGATTTATCAGAAAAATTCCAATTGTTGCGGAATTTCCGGTTTTGCTCGTTCGCTTTTACCCCAAAAATTTAATATGTCTCCATACTGTTTGTCCGTTACAGCAAGAATACTTGTAAATCCTGTCGGAGGCATCGATCGTCGAACCCGCTTAATGTGAACCTGCATATTCTCCTTCGATGCACAATGGCGCACATAGACTGAATACTGCATCATTGTGAAACCATCTTTTTCCAACGCCTTGCGAAATTGCACCGCATGACGTCGTTCCGTTTTTGTATTGGTTGGCAAATCAAAAAAGACAAACAACCACATGATTCGATAAGCATTCAAGCGTACTTCTGACATTCGACTACTCCAATAAAGGATATGCAATCTTTTTTTGGGTTCCAGCAAAGCATTTAGCCAGGGAAGAGGCTGAAAACATAAGTCCTACTTCGAGAGGTCGCACAACCTTGTCGAAACGAGTATCGACAAACAGGAGCCGCAACAGTTCGCCTTTCACCTTTTTGGTCAGTTGTGTATTCCCGTTTCTGTAAAGTTGGCAGACCAATTCGTCGACATACGGTCGATAGGGTTCCATTACGTCATCGGCCAGCGGAAAGGAGTTGTAACGATTCCGATGGAAGATCCCGAATGCTGGGAACAGTCCGGAGCCCATGATCGCACGGGCCACGGCGGCTCGCAGGATCGTATAGCCGTAATTGAGCAGGTTGTTGGGCGGCGAACCTTCGCGGGAACGGTAAAATTCGGCACCGAACAGTTCTGACCAGTAGATTCTCGCTGCTATGCCCTCCCGGTTGTCGGCGTCGGCGCTCTTGACATTCATGTAGCAGGGTTTCAGTTTGTCTCCGTCATACCCCAGCTTCCGCAGCAAGGCAGCCTGGTTGCGGATTTTGGTCTCGACGATCTGTTTCCAAAGGCCCTTCTTCAGCGGTTCGGATGCAGCGATCTGCATCCGATAATGTTCACCTTGCGTTCTGTTTGAATCCAAATTCATCAACAAGGCGTTCGGCATTCGGTTCTCTCCGCACAGGATAACTGCCACGTTGTTGTCCGACAGCGCATTCAAGAGCGGCAGCGTGATGGAGGTCTGCTGGTCCTCCAGCACCACGAAGCCGATATCCTCGATCGGGATGCTTTTCCGTTGGTCGGGGGCCTCGCGCGTGTGGATGATCATCTGGCCGTTGCGCAGGCTCAAACAGTAGGGTGTCGAAAAAAACAAGGTTCGTTTCAGCATGGCCGGTCATCTTTGAATTTTATCTCGCCCGTTACGGTCAGTTCGAAATCATAACCTTCCACCAACATGTTAAAATTGGAAACGCTGAGGCGCAATTTCGGTGATGGATTGGATTGGCAGAATTGAGAGGTCCCAGCTCCATATAAGGAGGTAAGTGTTTTCTGATCTCGGGCCTCCTGATGAAAGAGGAACTGTACCCGTCCTTCTGCAGCCATTGCTGTTACCTTGTAGAGTCGTTTTACCAACTCCTTGCGGGTACATTCATAAAGTTCCGCCGGCGAATTTTCATAAAACAGGACCATGGTCCCCGTTTTTAAGATGCATTTCAAGGGGAAACCGTTCGTGTCGGTCTGCGGTACCAGATCGGGGCGGGCTTCCCGGTCAGCGCTGGCTTTGAAATATTGGGCAGCTTCGAGGTTGCTGACGAGTTCAAAGGTGCGTTTCGTTTTGCCCTTTTTGTCCTGGCCCTCATAGATGACCGAGCAATAGTTCCCCTCATTTACGACATGATAATCCCGCTTGTACTCTTTTGCAGATAGGTCGCGCTGTTTTTTTAGCGCGATCGGATGTTTGACACTCGGTGTGAAGATCCGCACCTTGCGGATGGGAATGCCCTTTTCACGGTTCATCCAGATCGTGTATTCATCGGGATTCATCGCCGTCTTGAATCCGACCTCGTCGATTGCCTCCCGTACGCGATCCCGGACTGCATCGTCGATAATCTTGTCGATGTCCGTCGGCTGCAACTGCGCGAGCGATTTGCGGATGACATAGCGGATCTCTCCATCCTGCTTAATAGCGCCGTAGAAGGTATCCTGATGCAACCGGCAGCGAGCCGTGTCTCCTTGCTGGTAGATTGGTTCCCCGTCGGCATTCAGCTTTATCCGGCCGCGAACCCGTAACTTCCTGCGCGTCTGTTTGGCCATGTTGTCGGGCGTGTGGTGGGCAACGAGCAGTTCGTCGGCCGCCGCCTTGACATCTTCGGTAAAGGTCGGCCAGGGTTTCTCGAAGCGGGGTTTGCCGCTTTCGCCGTAGCCGTATCGCTCCTCGTCGGCGACGTATTGCGCCCAGCGGTCGTACTCCCGGCGGCCGATACAGGCGATCGTGATGGCGTCGATGCAGTGGTGGACGTGGTTCGTGCGCTCCTTGCGGGCATACTCCTCCTGCAGTCCCCACATCTTGCGGAACGCGGCGGTCGTGGAACCTTTGACCGTATAGATTCGGTCAAAAACCGTCTTCAGATAGAGCCGTGCATATTTGCCGATGATGCCGATGTCGACTCCCTGCCGATTGCTGAATCCTTCGGGAATCTCGGCCATGGTGAAGCGTTCGTATTTCCCGCGCCAGTAGTCGAGCTGCATCTGCAAATAGTGGCGGCGCTGGATGGCGTCGTCCTTTTCGGATTTAATCGCTGCGCTTTTGCTCCTGCGAACCTGGGCTTCAATCTGCTTTTGCAGACTCTCCATTTTTTCCCGCCAGCCAAACGATTCGATCCGCTCCATGATCTCGACATGATTGGACAACTCGGCCGGCAGTTTCGCCCGTTTTGTCTCCCGGTTGAACCGGTTTTCGCAGAGCGTCTTGTTCATCTGCGAGTCATCGCCGCCGCGAGCCTGCGGGAGCGTGTGCTCGATGTCGAAATCCGGAGCCGACCCGACGAAGTCCGAAATGCGGATTTGCCGCCCGGTATAGGGACAGACGTGCTGCTGTTCTTCCCACAGCCGGTATTTCAGCACTTCGTCGTCCGAGGGTTTTATCTCGCGGCCGGTTTCGGCGGCATACTGGCTGTGGATCTCTTCGGCATATTTCCGATTCTCAACCTCCCGTTCCCGCTGATACTGCTCGATGGCCTTCCGCCTGTTCGCATCATTGAGTCCGCGGGCGAATTCAATCCGGATCTTCGTGTCTCGGTCGATCCTGCCTTCGCGTAACAGCGTGTTTATCAGGTTGCGCAATCGGAACAGGGCCCGCATGGCCATCGGGTTGCGAATGGTCGCAGTACGTGGAGAGCCGAGTTGCAGAATGCCATTTGCCTTGGGTTGCGCATCCGGATAGGTCTCGATTTTCGAGGGATGATAAAGACGCATCAGACGAGAGGCATCCAATCCATGATCGCTGAAATAGTCGGCAATGCGGTGCTCCTTTGAATCGAACTTGTTATACGGATTTCGCTTGTAGTCAAGCAGCAGCGAGGCGATGTCCTGTTCGATTTCATGCCGACGGCTTTCGTCGGCATAGACCTCCTTCGGAAGTGCCGCCCGCAGGTTGGCCAGGAATACCGCCTCGTCGTACCGATAGCCACAGCGCAGATAGACCAGAATCTTGCCGATGGCATTTAGGCTCAACGGCGCGTAATCCTGCGGGAGTTTGATGGTTGCAAACGCTTTGGCTTGTTCATCCGTGAGTTGCAATTTTTCGCAGGCCCAGCTACGCAGCCGACCTTCGTCGTTGAACGAAAAGAGGGCGTGCCATACGTCATTCAACATCTGGTCCTCGTTTTTTCCTGCTCCAAGCAGGTAAAGGCTGCGAATCTCCGTAATCCAGTCGTCTCCGAAGATCGCTTGCAGCGATGCCGTGACGGGGCATCCCGATACGGTGGCCGTGCGGGCGAAATTGAAACGATAAGGAGCTTCTGTACGCTCCTCTTTGCAGGCATATTTCCCTTTGCCGGCGATTCTGCGGGCGATCTCTTCGAAATCGAAATAAGGCTTGCTTTTCCGGAAGAAGAGCGAACGAATCGTCTCGAACTCTTCCTGTGTCAAAGGTCGTGGAGCATTGTCGCCCGGTCCTGTAATCCGGATGTTGTTGACGAACGACAGCATCCGGAACTCCTCAAAACGGGGATGCGAAACGGGGCACCGACTCTTCGTCGGCTCGAAGGTGCATCGGCCGACTGACCCCTTCTGCGATTTGAGGTCGCGCTGGAAAAAGATTGCCCGATGCAGCGCCTTACGCCATTCGTCGGGCAATTGCTGCCGGTCGCAGATGGCATTGAACTCGGCCAGGTAGTGTTCGTTGCGCGAGGTGTATTTGTCGCGGATTCGTTCCTTGTGTTGGTACAGTCCGTAGAAATATTCTCCGAGGTACCGACACCCTGCCGCTGCTATTTCAGCCGACAGATTTTTGATACACTCCTTGACCGTGCCGTCTTCTTTCTCATTTCCTGCTTCCTTGCGATTGCTGAGGAATCCGCGTCGCTGTGCCAAATGATAAAGCGCCCGGCCAAGCAGCCAGCGCTGTGTGCGATTCCCGAGATCGAGCCGCTCGGACAGGGCTACATAACGATCGTGGTAAGGATTTCGATCCCCATTGTCGTCGGTTCGCTGCCAACGGAGGAATTCATTGTCCTGCGGGTAACGTTTCTCTTTTTGCCAGGCGGTCAACAGCTCCTCGGGCAACGGCGGGCAAAGGTCGTAACGGATGAGTATTTTGAGCAGTTCGATTTTTCGCAGACGCCGCCGGAAATAGTGGCGGCGCAGCGCCCGGGCGCTCGTCCGATCCTGAACGGCAGGTTTTTCATTGTTTTTGTCGCGGGCAACTCCCTCCTGGAAAATGTCTACACCTTTGTCAATCAGCGTATATTCGTTCTCCGATTCATCGACAAGGGCCCATCCCAGTGAGTTGGTGCCAAGGTCCAAACCCAATACTTTTGCCATATGAAGAAAGTGTTTTCTGTAAAATTAAATAGAAAATTGCAGAAATCCATCTTTTTTTACTATATTTGTGGTGTAAGAATTCTACATCTTATCACAATAAGGCTATATGCCGAAGGTTTTCAACCTATTGTCTCCGCGTACTCCGTGGAGACTTTTTTTATATTTCGTGAATAATTTAAAAACCGTCGGTTGCTATTGCGGAGTGTGCCGGCGCTGTGGCTTTTTGCCTTCGGGAGTTCATGGTGCCGAAAACAGAAGGTCGCATGTCGGACCGTCCGCCACTCGCCGTGCGACGCACCGACATGAAGCATCTCCAATTGCAGCGTTCATCAAGGGCATATCGTTGGAATATGCAGGAATACTTTATATCGAGACTCTGAAACCGGGAAAACACGCGAATAGAAATTCAGCGATGCCTTCTGTTTCCGGGCGCATTCGCGCACGAGGCTCTGCCGCGGGCGGACGATGACGAACCGGATAAAAAGCGCACCCCGAAATCCTTTTCCGGATTTTCGGGGTGCGCTTCATTCGGGCGGGCGGCTGTCCGGCGCGTTATCGGGCGGGATGTTCCGGGCGTTTGCTGAAAATGGCCTTGATCCGGTCCATGTCGAACTTGGCCGAGCGGTCGTAGCAATAGATGCCGTTCTGTTCCTGTTCCACGTCCGTGAGCTGGGTGTAGCAATAGCCCCACACCTGTCCGGAGAGCGAGAGCAGCGCGTCTACCTGGCCTTCGAGCCGCGTGTAGAACTCTTCGAGCGTACGGGGCGCCTGTCCGTAACCCCACGATTCGGTCTGGGAATCCGTGGCCTGCTTCTCCTGGTCCTTCACCCATTTGATGCCGCCGAATTCATCGACCAGGTAGGGGCACGAGCCATCGTACTGCGGCCAGGCGTAGTTTGCGGTCGCCTTCACCTCGTTGAATCCGATGTTGCGCGTCTGGTCGCGGGTCGTCCGCAGGCGGGGATGGAAGAACGTGCCGTCGCTGAAGATTTTCTCTTTCAGTTTGGCCGGGTTCTGCTCGTAATTGTGGACGGCCCAGATGTCGGTCCTGACGACGGCGCCGCCGCTGACGGTGTTGACGGGGCGCGTCGGGTCGAGGCGCCCCGTCAGGTCGTAGACGTCGGAGGCGAAGCGCGGGAACTGCGTGTTGTCGGGCCACCACTCCTCGTTCATCGGCGTCCACGTCAGCAGCGAGGGGTGGTTCCGGTCGCGGACCACGCATTCGGCCCATTCGGAGAGGAAGTTGCGGGCCGTTTCCACGTCGTTGGCATCCATTCCCCAGCTGGGGCTTTCGCCCCAGGTGATGTAGCCGAGTCTGTCGGCCCAGTAATAGTAGCGTTCCTCGAAAACCTTCTGATGCAGGCGTGCGCCGTTGAACCCGGCGGCCAGTCCCAGCTCGATGTCGCGGCGCAGGGCGTCGTCCGACGGGGCGGTCCAGATACCGTCGGGGTAGAAACCCTGGTCGAGCACCAGCCGCTGGTAATAGGGTTCGTTGTTGAGGTAGATTTTGTTGCCTTCGATGTGGACCTTGCGCATCCCGACATAGGATTTCACGGCGTCGAGCACCTGGCCGTCGGGGGCGACCACCTCGTAGGTCAGGTCGTAGAGGAACGGGTCTTCGGGACTCCAGAGCCGGGCCTTTTTGACCGGGATGACGACGACGCTGCTGTTCGACGCCCGGACCTGCCGCGTGCCGACGACCTTGCCGCCGTCCCGAAGGGTCACCCGGAGCGTGTTCGGGCTTTCCCGGAAGAACTGCGGGGCGACGATCAGCTGCTGCTGGTCGATGTCGGTCGTCATTTGGACGCGTGCGAGGGCCTCGGGAGCCACGGCCTCCATCCACACCGTCTGCCAGATGCCTGTCGTGCGGGTGTAGTCGCAACTGTGCGAGGCGTATTGCAGCGACTGTTTGCCGACAGTCTGTTTGCCGCTACGCAGGTCGCTCGTGGCGAAGACGACCAGACTGTGGCTGCCGCCCGGCTTCACGAATGCGGTGATGTCGTAGGAGAACGACGTGCTGCCTCCGAAGTGGCGTCCGACGAAGCGGCCGTCGACATACACCTCGGAGGTGTAGTACACGGCTCCGAAGTTGAGCATCACGTTGCGTCCCGACCAGTCTGCCGGAATGTCGATCGTACGCTGGTACCAGATGCGGCCGATGAAGTCCGTGTGGCCGACGCCCGAGAGCTTGCTCTCCGGGGCGAACGGCACGATGATTTTGCCGTCGAATCCCTTCGAGCCGGCGTAGCCGCGTTCCAGGCCGCTTGCGCCGAAATCGAACGTGTAGGTCCATTCGCCGTTCAGGTTGATCCAGTCCGTCCGCTCGAACTGCGGGCGGGGATATTCCGGGCGGGGGATCTGCGAAAACAGACACGCGGCCTGAAGCAGGAAAAAGAGGGTGATTGCGGTTTTCTTCATGGTTGTTTTTGGTTGGTTTGCTTGTTTTCGGGGTGGTTATTCCGGTGCGATGTCGAACCGGCCGGGCGGCTCCGTGCGCTGCGCCCCGGCGAGCGGCGGCAGCATGCCGCAAGGGAGCAGCAGCAGGATGTGCGCATGTTTCATGGCTTCGTCTATGGGTTTGCTGTGCCGAAGTTACGAAACTTTTTCGGAATACGGAGCGGGTCAGAGGTTAATTTTGCAGGGGAACAGGCTGAAGACCCGAAAAAAATAGACTATATTCGTACGATCAAAACTGCCCGACTGATAGGAAAAAGAGACTCTTGCACTGTTGGGGACCCTGCACCTTCGTCGGAGCGCAGGTCCCGTGGCCGATGCTTTTCAACGGCCGGAACCTGAAAGGCTGGAAGACGGTCGGCGGGACGGAATCGTTTTTGTGTTATATTTACGGATAAAACGAATGCGGTTATGGAACGGGAGAACGTCTTTCATATCAAAAACATGGTTTGCAACCGCTGCATTCTGGTCGTCACCCGGCTGCTCGAAAAAGCGGGGTTCACGCCCCTCGATGTCGGACTGGGAACGGTCGTCGTGCAGGAGAAGCCCGGCCGGGAGCAGCGGGAGGCGTTCCGCAAACTGCTCGAAGCCTACGGGTTCGAACTGATCGACGACAGCCGGATGCGCCTCATCGAGCAGATCCGGACGGCCGTGATCGAATTGGTGCATTACAGCGAAGATGCCTCGAAAGTCAACCTGTCGGATTACCTGCGTGAACGCTGCCACCGTGATTACAGTGCGTTGAGCAAGCTCTTTTCGGAGGTCAACGGCATCAGCATCGAGAAATACTTCCTCGCCCAGCGGATCGAGCGGGTCAAGGAACTGCTGGCCTACGGCGACCTGACCGTCAGCGAGATCGCCGACAAACTCCGTTATTCGAGCGTGGCGCACCTCAGCGCCCAGTTCCGCGCCCAGACCGGGATGTCGCCCACTGAATTCCGCCGGCTGAAAGGACGCGGCCTGAAACCGCTGGATGAAGTGTAGGTATAAATCATATCCATAATTCTGTAACACCCGGAGCGTGTCGGGACCTTACCTTTGTTCCCATGGAAAAGAGTAAGATCATCACGAATACATTCCCGGTCGCAGGCATGAGCTGCGCTTCGTGCGCAGTCCGGGTCGATAAGGCGCTCAACGGCCTGCCGGGCGTCGAGTCTGCGCATGTGAACTACGCTTCCGCTACGGCGCGGGTGGACTACCGTCCGGGGGAGTGCTCTCCCGGGACGCTGAAGCGGGCCGTGCAGGCGGCCGGTTACGACCTGCTGACCGACGCGGAAGGCCCGGCGGAGGACGAGGCGGCGCACGTCCGTGCGGCGCATTACCGGGCGCTCAAACGGCGGACTCTTTGGGCGGCGGGGCTTTGTCTTCCGATTGTGGCCGGAGGCATGCTGTTCATGGACGCTCCGGCCGTGAAATACGCCGTGTGGGCGCTCTCCACCCCGGTCGTTTTCGGACTGGGACGGGAGTTCTTCGTCAACGCCTGGAAACAGCTCCGCCACGGGGCGGCCAACATGGATACGCTGGTTGCCGTCAGTACCGGAATCGCCTATCTGTTCAGCCTTTTCAACCTGTTTTTCCCGGAATTCTGGCTGTCGAGGGGCATCGAGCCGCACGTCTATTTCGAGTCGGCGGCCGTCATCGTCGCCTTCATCCTGCTGGGGCGGCTGCTTGAGGAGCGGGCGAAACGCGGCATGACGACGGCCATCGCGAAACTGATGGGCCTGCAACCGAAAACCGTCACGGTGATCACCCCTTCGGGCGAACGCTCCGTGCCCGTTGCGGAGCTTCGCGCCGGGGATCTGGTCGCCGTGCATCCCGGCGAACGCATCGCCGTGGACGGCACGGTGGCCGAAGGCGCGTCGTATGTCGACGAGAGCATGCTCAGCGGGGAACCGCTCCCCGTCTGCAAACAGGAGGGTGCGGCGGTGTTCGCCGGAACGATGAATGGCAACGGTGCGTTCCGTTTCCGGGCCGACAGGGTGGGGCAGGACACGGTGCTGGCCCGGATCATCCGCATGGTGCGGGATGCGCAGGGCAGCAAGGCCCCCGTGCAGCGGACCGTCGACCGGATCGCCGGCGTTTTCGTTCCCGCCATCATCGTCCTCGCCGTGCTGACCTTCGCGGCGTGGATGCTTTTCGCGCCGGAGGAGGGCTTCACCCGCGGGCTGCTGGCGCTGGTGACCGTGCTGATCATCGCGTGCCCCTGTGCGCTGGGTCTGGCGACGCCCACGGCCCTCATGGTCGGGATCGGCAAGGGCGCCGGACAGGGCATCCTCGTCAAGGACGCTGCGAGCCTGGAGGTGGCCCGGAAGGTCGACACCGTGGTGCTGGACAAGACCGGAACGCTCACCGAAGGCCGTCCGTCGGTCGTGGACGCTGCGTGGGCCGAAGGGTCGGAGACGGCGCGGCGGATTCTGTTCAGCCTTGAAAAACGCTCGGGGCATCCGCTTTCGCAGGCCGTCGTCGAATCGCTCGGCGGGGAGCGGGACGTTCCCGTGACCGGGTTCGAAAGCATTCCCGGGCAGGGTATCCGGGGCGTCGCGGAGGGGCGGACCTGGTATGCCGGGAACGACGCGCTGCTGTCCCGCCACGGCATCGTGCCCGACGCCCGTCTGCAACGGCTGGCCGAAGGGTGGATGCAGGAGGCGAAGACCGTAGTTTGGTTCGCCGACGAGGAGCGGACGCTCGCCGTGCTCGCCCTTGCCGATGCGCTGAAACCCTCGTCGGCCGGGGCCGTCGCCCGGCTGCACGCGCTGGGAATCACGGTCTGGATGCTGACGGGCGACAACGCCGGTTCGGCGCGTGAAACGGCCCGGAAAGCCGGGATCACCCGTTTCCGGGCGGGCGTCCTGCCGCACGAAAAGGCCGGATTCGTCCGGCAGTTGCAGTCCGAAGGCCGGACGGTGGCCATGGCCGGCGACGGGATCAACGACAGCGCGGCTCTCGCGCAGGCCGATTTGAGCGTCGCCATGGGGCAGGGGAGCGACATTGCGATGGATACCGCGATGGTGACGATCCTCTCGTCGGACCTCCGGAAAATCCCGGAGATGATCCGGCTGTCGCAGCTCACCGTGCGGACGATTCGCCAGAACCTCTTCTGGGCCTTCATTTACAACCTCGTCGCCATTCCCGTAGCGGCCGGGGCGCTCTATCCCCTCTGGGGGTTTCTGCTCGACCCGATGATCGGCGGGGCGGCCATGGCCTTGAGCAGCGTGAGCGTCGTGGCCAACAGCTTGCGGCTGAAACGCCGGCGGATCGGCGATGAGTGTGAACATGACGAACCGGTTGAAACCGAAGAAAAGATGAAAAAGGAATTTATCGTGGACGGCATGACGTGCAATCATTGCCGGATGCATGTGGAACATGCGCTGAACGCCCTCGACGGCGTGAAGGCGGTCGTGACGCTGGACCCTCCGGTGGCCGCCGTGGAGTTCTCCGGGCCGGAAATCGGCCTCGGGGAGTTGCAGAAGGCCGTTACGGAGCGGGCCGGGGAGTATACCCTGCGGGCGCGGTGACGACGGACGCCCCTGCGCAGGCGGGGGGTTTTTTTCGTGCCGCGCCGTATCTTTCCGGCGAATGTCCGGCGGAAAATGCGTTTTAGCATTAACTTTGCTGTCGGATTGTGTAAAGTATGCTGATGGAGACTATTTCCCGTTGGATCGGCGGCGTGAACGACGTGCTGTGGACCTATGTGCTGGTCGCGGCGCTCTTGGGGTGTGCCGTGTGGTTCACCCTGCGCACGCGGGGCGTGCAGTTCCGCCTGCTGGGCGAGATGATGCGCGTGCTGGGCGAGTCGGCCGGAAGCGGCCCGGAGGGCGAGCGGCACGTCTCGTCGTTCCAGGCTTTCGCCGTGTCGCTGGCCAGCCGCGTCGGCACGGGGAATCTCGCGGGCGTCGCCACGGCCATCGTCGTCGGGGGACCCGGCGCGGTCTTCTGGATGTGGGTCATCGCCCTTGTGGGCGCCGCGAGCGCTTTCGTCGAGTCGACCCTCGCGCAGCTTTACAAACGCCGCGGCAGGGACTCTTTCATCGGCGGCCCGGCCTACTACATGGAACGCGGTCTCGGGCGGAGGTGGATGGGCGTGCTGTTCGCCGTGCTGATCTCCGTGACCTTCGGATTCGCCTTCAACTCGGTGCAGAGCAACACGATCTGCGCCGCGTGGGAGGGAGCTTTCGGCGCCGATCGTGTGTGGGTGGGCGTCGTGCTCACGGCGCTGACGCTGCTCATCATCTTCGGCGGCATACGGCGCATTGCGCGTGTCAGCGGCGTGATCGTCCCGATTATGGCGCTGGGGTACATCGTGCTGGCGCTGGGCGTCGTGCTGTTCAACCTCGGGCGGCTGCCCGAAGTGCTGGAACTGATCGTTGCCGACGCTTTCGGCTGGGAGCAGACGCTGGGAGGCGCGGTCGGCGCGGCGTTGATGCAGGGCATCAAGCGGGGACTTTTCAGCAACGAGGCCGGTATGGGTTCGGCCCCGAACGTCGCCGCCACGGCCCACGTTTCGCACCCCGTGAAGCAGGGACTTATCCAGACCCTCGGGGTCTTCACCGATACGCTCGTCATCTGCACCTGCACGGCCTTCATCATCCTGTTCGGGGGCGTTCCCGACGCTTCGCTCAACGGCATTCAGCTGACGCAGGCGGCTCTGGAGAGCGAGATCGGTCCTGCGGGCGGGGTGTTCGTCGCCGTGGCGATCTTCCTGTTCGCCTTTTCGTCGATCATCGGCAATTATTACTACGGCGAAGCCAACATCCGCTTCATCACTCCGCGGCCGTGGGCGCTGACGCTCTACCGGATGCTGGTCGGCGCGATGGTGCTCTTCGGATCCTTGGCGACGCTCGATCTGGCATGGAGCCTGGCCGATGTGACGATGGCGCTGATGACGCTGTGCAATCTGGCGGCGATCGTGCTGCTGGGCCGTCAGGCCTTCCTGCTGCTGGCCGACTACACGGCCCAGAAGCGGCAGGGCATCAAAAATCCGGTCTTCACGAAAGACCGGATTCCCGAATTGAAGACAAGGCCGAGTGCTGGTAGCGCATTACTCCACCAGCCGGCGCGTCACGCTCCACCGCTGCATCAGCCGCACCACCGCCCAGCTCACGGCGAAGGCTCCGCAGGCGATCAGCGCGATGCGCGCCAGCGCGGGAAGTCCCGGAATCCGCTGCACGAGGTCGTAGCCGGCCTGAACGAAGATGAAGTGGCAGAGATAGATGCCGAACGTCGCGCCCGCCAGCCGCGAGAGCCATGCGCGGGGCCGTGCGGCGGCCTTCTGCACGAGGATGAAGACCGGGGCGGTCATCATAAAGACGTTGATGCCGGCGAAATACCAGACGATTTCGAGGTAGGCGTAGTTGCCCGGAAAATGTTTCTGCATCACCACGTAACCCAGCCCCGTGGCGAGGTATCCGGCGAGGAAGGTCGGGATGCAGATGCCCAATGTCTTGCGCCAGTTCCATGCGGGCGGGAATTTCACGAGGTAGAAGGCCAGTACGAGGTAACCGGCGAAGCCCGAGACGTAGTGGAACGTGCCGAACTCGTTCCAGTCGCAGACGCCGTAAAGCCCCGTGTTGCCGTAATTGCCCGTGTAGCCCAGCGCCGGGGCCAGCATCTTCACGTAGGGCAGCAGCAGCGTCAGGCCCCAGATCGCGAGGACGCTCTGCAACTCGCGCCGCGAGGCCCGCTCGAGCCACGGGCTGATCAGCGGCATGATCAGATAAAGTCCTATCAGCATATAGAGATACCAGAGCGGCGTGGTGTCGTAGCAGAAGTTGAAGACGAAGGTCCACATTTTGTGCAGCGTCGCTTCGCCGGTGAACAGCGCGGGGTCGATCGACGGGCTGGAGGTCCCGACGTAGCGCATATACAGGTAGTAGAGCACGGGCAGCGTCAGCGACCAGAAGACCAGCGCCAGGAGGACGCGGCCGATCCGCTTGCGGTAGAAAGCCCCCGTTCCGGTCCGCACGGGCAGCAGCAGCACGCCCGACATCATCACGAACAGCGGCACGCAGGCCCGGACGAAACTGCCTGCCAACGCTCCTTGCAGGAAGGTGGCGCGGTCGCTGTCGAACACGGCGACGAAGGCGTCGCAGCTGTGGGAGAAGACCACCAGAAAGCAGGCGATCACGCGCAGGAGGTCCACCCAGCCGATGCGTTCGCGGGCCGGGACGTTCAGGTCGGGAAGTCGGTTCTTCATTGTCGCAGAAATGGATTTCCGGCGAAGGTACGAAAAAAATCCGGGACCGCCGTGCGTTTTCGCCGCGGCGTCCCGGATTTTTCGTTGTCCGCACTCCCTCCGGCGGACGTCCCCTTCGGGTCAGTTGACCACCACCGTCGGGAAGTATTCGCGCAGCAGGGCCGCGGCGCGGTCGAGCTGTTCGGGGGTGTTCTCCCGCACGTCGCGGAGTTTGTACTCCAGCCCCATCGCCTCGTACTTATGCACTCCGAGGGTGTGGTAGGGGAGCAGTTCGACCCGCTCGACCGACTTGTAGCCGCCGAGGCGTTCGCCCAGCGCACGGATGTCGGCTTCGGCGTCGCTGATGCCCGGAACCAGCACGTAGCGCAGCCAGAAGGGTTTTCCGTGGGCTTCGAGCCAGGCGGCCGTGCGGAGCGTCTGCGCGTTTTCGCGTCCGGTGAGGGCGCGGTGGCGTTCGGAATCGGCCTGCTTCACGTCCAGCAGCACCAGGTCGACCAGCCCCAGCAGCTCCTCGACGGCCGGGTTCCACACCCCGCCGTTCGAGTCGATGCAGACGTGGATGCCGGCCTCCTTCAACGACTTTACGAGCGGAACGAGTTCCGCGGCCTGGAAGGTGGGTTCCCCGCCCGAGAAGGTCACGCCGCCGCGCCGCCCGAAGAAGGGCTTCTGGTCGACGGCCATGCGCAGGATCTCCGCAGGGTCGGTCAATGTGCCCGCTCCGGCCTCGATCGTGTCGGGGTTGGCGCAGTAGAGACAGCGGAAATTGCAGCCTTGGAGGAAAACGACGAGCCGGAGTCCCGGCCCGTCGAATGTTCCCATGGATTCGTAAGAATGTACACGAAGCATGATTGTTCCTTGTTTTTGAATAAGGGGGTTCGGGCGCAAACCGGGTTCCGGTATGTAAATCCTGCGCCCGCCCCTAAAAGCGGCTTTTCAAGCCGTTACATCCTTTCGTGGAAGCTGCGGCTGATGACTTCGAGCTGGTGTTCGCGGCTCAACTTGGTGAAGTTCACGGCGTAGCCCGAGACGCGGATCGTCAACTGCGGATATTTCTCGGGGTGCTCCATGGCGTCTTCGAGCATCTCGCGGTTCAGTACGTTGACGTTCAGGTGGTGTGCGCCCTTGGTGAAATAGCCGTCGAGCATCGTCACGAGGTTCTCGATACGCTCTCCGGCCGTCGGGCCGAGCGATTTGGGCACGATCGAGAAGGTGTTCGAAATACCGTCCTGCGAGTCGCGGTAACGCATCTTGGCCACCGAGGCGAGCGAAGCGATGGCGCCGCTCTTGTCGCGGCCGTGCATCGGGTTGGCTCCCGGGGCGAAGGCCACGCCCTTGAGGCGTCCGTCGGGCGTTGCGCCGGTCTTCTTGCCGTACATCACGTTCGAGGTGATCGTCAGCAGCGACAGCGTCGGGCGGGCGTTCTTGTAGACGGGCAGCTTCTTCAGCTCCTCGCTGAAGTAGTAGACGAGGTCCACGCCCAGGTGGTCGACACGGTCGTCGTTGTTGCCGTAGCAGGGGAATTCACCCTCGATGTCGAAGGCTTCGGTGAGACCCTCGGCGTTGCGGCGGGGCGTCACGCGGGCGTATTTGATGGCCGAGAGCGAGTCGAGGGCGATCGAGAGACCGGCCACGCCGTAGGCGAGATTGATGCGGGGATCGGTGTCGACGAATGCCATCTGGGCCTTCTCGTAGTAGTACTTGTCGTGCATGTAGTGGATGATGTTCA
>OLGB01002561.1_pt1 | contig 19049 bp, 15 predicted proteins | sample 1605691 | NCBI WGS metagenome assembly OLGB01 (sample SAMEA3888925, study PRJEB22519) | human gut metagenome | biome: human gut; feature: human-associated habitat; material: faeces | place: Denmark | collected 2010 | reverse complement strand
TACATCGTGGAGGGAGACTCCGCCATGGGGGCGGTGAAGCTCAGCCGGGATGCGGAGTACCAGGGCATTATGCCCGTCCGGGGCAAGATCCTCAACTGCCTCAAGGCGGATTACGCCAAGATCTTCAAAAACGAAATCATCACCGACCTGCTCAAGGTCATGGGCTGCGGAGTGGAGGTCCAGGACAAGCACGTGAAGGACCTGGCCTCCTTTGACCTGGACAGCCTGCGCTGGAACAAGGTGGTCATCTGCACCGATGCCGACGTGGACGGCTTCCAGATCCGCACGCTGCTGCTGACGATGCTGTACCGTTTGACGCCGCAGCTCATCGAAGAGCACAAGGTGTTCATTGCGGAATCGCCGCTTTATGAAATTACGGCGAAGGACAAGACGTATTTTGCGTATAACGAGCGCGAAAAGGACGAGTTTTTGACGCAGCTTGAGGGCCAGAAGTTTACGATTCAGCGCTCGAAAGGTCTGGGTGAAAACGACCCGGATATGATGAACTTGACGACGATGAACCCGAAAACGCGCAGGCTGATTCAGGTGAAGCCCGGCGATGCCGAAATGACGGCGCAGATGTTTGATATCCTGCTGGGCGATAATCTTACGGGCCGTAAGGACTACATTGCGACCCACGGCAGCGAGTACCTCGATGACCTCGATATTTCTTAAAGCTCTGACGAAAGGAAGCGTAAAGCATGGCAAGAAAAAAACAGCCGAAAAGAGAAAATACGCCGAAGATGCAGGGCTTTATTGCGGGCGCGGGTGAAATTCAGGCGCAGAACATCAACGACACGCTGCGGCAGAACTACATGCCGTATGCGATGAGCGTTATTATGTCCCGTGCCATCCCGGAGATTGACGGCTTTAAGCCCTCGCACAGAAAGCTTCTCTATACGATGTACAAAATGAACCTGCTCGGCTCGGCGCGCACGAAAAGCGCGAACATCGTCGGTCAGACGATGAAGCTGAACCCGCATGGCGACAGTGCGATTTACGACACGATGGTGCGTCTTTCCCGCGGTTACGAGGCGCTTTTGCACCCCTATGTAGACTCTAAGGGCAACTTCGGTAAGTTTTATTCCCGTGACATGGCGTGGGCGGCTTCCCGTTACACGGAAGCGCGCCTTGACCCCATCTGCCGCGAGCTGTTCCGCGATATCGACAAGGACACCGTGGATTTTGTCGACAATTACGACAGTACGATGAAAGAGCCAACGCTGCTGCCGGCGGCGTTCCCCTCGGTGCTCGTCAACGCAAACACGGGCATTGCGGTCGGCATGGCGTCGTCCATTTGCCCGTTTAATCTCGCTGAAGTGTGCACTACGGCGGCGGAGCTCATCCGTGACCCGAAGCATGACATTTTTACGACGATGCAGGCGCCGGACTTCCCGGGCGGCGGGCAGATCATTTTCGACCGCGCAGCGATGGAGCAGATCTACAAAACAGGTCGCGGCAGCATCAAGGTGCGCTCGCGCTACACGTATGATAAATCCGCAAACTGCATCGATATTACCCAGATTCCGCCGACAACGACCATTGAAACCATTGTGGAAAAGGTCATCGACCTTGTGAAGCAGGGCAAGGTGAAGGAAATCACCGACATTCGAGACGAGACGGGTCTGGACGGACTCAAGATCACGATCGACTTGAAGCGTGGCGCAGACCCCGATAAGCTGATGCAGCGGTTGTTCCGTATGACGACGCTGGAGGACAGCTTCTCCTGCAATTTTAACGTGCTCATCGCGGGCATTCCGCGTGTGCTGGGGGTGCGTGAGCTCTTTGAGGAGTGGACGGCGTTCAGAATTGAATGCGTCCGCCGCAGAACGCACTACGACCTCACGAAGAAGAAAGAGAAGCTGCATCTGCTCTACGGCCTCAAGGCAATCTTACTCGACATCGATAAAGCCGTGCGCATTGTGCGTGAGACCGAGGAAGAAAGCGAAGTTGTGCCGAACCTCATGATCGGCTTTGGCATTGACGAAATTCAGGCCGAATATGTAGCGGAAATCCGTTTGCGCCATTTAAACCGCGAGTTCATCTTAAAGCGCACCGAAGAGGTGAACAGCTTAGAGGAAGAAATTCGTGACCTTGAGGCGATTTTGGCCTCAAAAACGCGTATTAAGACGATTATTGTGCGTGAGCTGAATGAAATCGCGCAGAAGTACGGCCAGCCGCGCCGCAGCCATATTTTGTACGCGGAGGAAATTGCCGAAGAAGAGCCCGTGGAGACTGTGCCGGATTACCCGGTGAACCTGTTTTTCACGAAAGAAGGCTACTTTAAGAAGATCACCCCGCTTTCCCTGCGCATGGGCGGCGACCAAAAGCTGAAAGAGGGCGACGAGATCGCCCAACAGATGGAATCGACAAACGCGGCAGAGCTTTTGTTCTTCTCCGACAAAGCGCAGGTCTATAAGCTGAAAGCGGCGGATTTTGCCGACACCAAAGCGAGCGTGATGGGCGAATACGTGCCTGCGCGCGTGCAGATGGACGAGGGCGAAAGCGCTGCGTACATGGCTGTAACGACCGACTTTAAGGGCTATATGCTGTTTGTTTTCGATAACGGCAAGGTCGCCAAGGTGGAACTCTCCGCGTACTACACGAAGACGAACCGCAGAAAGCTCATTAACGCGTATTCCGACAAGGCCCCGCTTGCGGCGGCACTGCAAATTTCGGAAGACTGCGATGTGCTGCTGACGTCCTCAAGCGGCAGACGACTGCTCATGAACACGGCGCTCATCGCCCCAAAGACGACAAAGAGCACGCAGGGCGTGGCGGTGATGAACCTGAAAAAAGGCCAACGCATTACGGACGCGCATATCTACCAAGAAGACGAGCTGCAGAACCCGTCGCGGTACAGAAAGAAGATTCCGGCGCTCGGCGCACTGCCGAACGGAGAGGAGGGCGGCGAGCAGATTTCGCTGTAAAAAATCAGCCCTCCGGCAAGACCGTTTGGCGTTCCGTTTGTGCAGGTGTGTGGCCTGCGCGGCGGAGCGTTCAGTCCTACTGAAGGGCGGGCAGCATACAGTCCGCACCATGGACTGCGCCGCCCGCCCGGGAAAGACCCCGCTCGTGTGACGCGAAAGTGCGGTTTTGCCGCACGGTCCGTTTTGGCGCGCACAAACGCCTGACTGTGACTGCCTTGGTATCAGTATGGACGTAGGGCGGCGGAATATGCAGGAAAAAAGCAAAAAATCCTGTTGCAAAATCCCGCTTTGTATGGTATCATAATTAAGCTACGAATAAAATTAGCGTTAAGTCTCTTGAAGAGGAGGTAAAATATATGGGTGCTGTTGAAATTATTTTCGGTATCGTTCTGCTTCTTTTCGCACTGGCGATCATCGTTGTCGTACTGTTGCAGGAAGGCCATCAGCAGAGCCTCGGCGCGATTACCGGCGGCGCGGATACGTTCCTTTCCAAGAATAAGGCGCGTTCCATGGATGCGTTCCTTGCTCGTTGGACAAAGTTCATTGCGATCGGTTTCTTTGTGCTGGTCCTTGTGATCAACATCATTATGTATTTCACAAAGTAAGTCAATACTTGCGGAAATGCGCCTCGCTTTTCGATGGGTCTCCATTCGGAATGCGGGGCTTTTGTTTTTATAAATCAGGCTTTAGGAGGGAATATCATGTTTGAAGAGATTGAACGCCTCACCCGCGCGCTGTGCGCAGAGCACGGCACATCCGGCTGTGAGGGCGACGTGTTCAAAGTTGCGAAAAAGGAGCTCGGCTTCTGCAAAGAGGTGTGTGAGAACGAGCTTGGCGGTGTTGTGGGCATTTTCGGCGATTTGAGTTCTAAGCGCCGCATTTTGCTGGACGCGCACATTGACCAGATCGGTATGATCGTGACGGACATTGACGAAAACGGCTTTCTGCATGTGACGAATGTGGGCGGTGTGGACCGCCGCACGCTGCCGGGCAGCCCTGTTACCGTGTTCGGCACGGAGACCGTCACGGGCATCGGCTGCACGCTGCCGCCGCACCTTGCAAAGGGCGATGATAAGATAAAGCCCGTTGCGGAGCAGTGCGTTGACTTAGGGCTTCCGAAAGAGGAAGTGGAGAAGCTTGTCGCTGTCGGCGACCGCGCCGCACTGACGCGCCCGCTGAAAAAGCTCATGGGCAACCGCATCACGGGCACGGCGCTCGACGACCGTGCGGGCTGCGCGTGCGTCATCCGCGCCGCACAGCTTGCAAATGAACAGAACCCCGATTGCTGCGTTATGGTGCTGTGCTCCACAAAGGAGGAGGTCGGCGGGCAGGGCGCGCAGGTCTCTGCGTATGCACTTGAGCCCACCGAGGCCATTGCCGTGGACGTTTCGTTCGCAAAGCAGCCGGACGCGGAGAGCATGCTTACCGCGGAGCTCGGCAAAGGGCCGATGATCGGCTTCTCCGCGGCGCTGGACAGAAAAATCAGCAAAAAGCTTGTCGAGCTCGCAAAGCGCGAAAATATCCCGTATCAGCTGGAAGCCATGGGCGGCAGAACGGGTACGAATTGCGACGAGATCAGCACCACCCGCGGCGGCGTGCGCACGGGGCTCATCTCCGTGCCGCAGCGCAACATGCACACCCCGGCGGAGGTCTGCGATTTTGAGGATATGGAGAACATTGCAAAGCTCATCGCGGCGTATATCACGGATAAGGAGGCGCAGCCGAATGCTTAACTATGAAATTCTGGAAAAGCTTACCCGCACCATCGGTGTTTCCGGCGAGGAAGACGATGTGCGCAGCGTGATCTTAAGTGAAATTGAGCCGTATGCGGACGAGATTCACATTTCGCCGCTCGGCAACATTCTGGCGTTTAAAAAGGGCGAAAAGCGTCCCGAGAAGAAGCTGATGCTCTGCGCTCACATGGACGAAGTGGGCTTTGTCATCACAAACATTACGGAAAACGGCCTTTTGAAGTTCACGACGGTCGGCAATATCCGCCCGGAGGTACTCTCCGGCCGCGATGTGCTGGTGGGCGGCAAAACGCCGGGCGTCATCTGCGCAAAGCCGGTGCATTTGCTCAAGGGCGATGAATTTGAAAAGCCCGTGCCCGTGAACGAACTCGCCATCGACATCGGCGCAGATACACGTGAGCAAGCCGAGACATTGGTGCAGATTGGCGACAACGCCTGCTTTGTGCCGTTCTTTGAGCACGTGCACGGTACGGTGAAGGCGAAGGCGCTCGATGACCGCGTGGGCTGCTTTGCGCTTATCACGCTGATGCAGCGCCCGCTTGAATACGACACGTATTTCGTCTTCTCCACGCAGGAGGAGATTGGCCTGCGCGGCGCGGGCACGGCGGCGTATATTCTGGAGCCCGATGCGGCGCTTGTGCTGGAGGGTACGACGGCGGGCGATATTCCCGGCGTGAGCCCGACGGACGCAGCGTGCAAAATGGGCGGCGGCGCAGTCATTTCCCTTACGGATATGCGCACCGTTTACCCGAAGGATTATTTCCGCCGCGCGATGGCGCTCGGTAAAGAAAACAATATTCCGGTGCAGCCGAAGACCGTGCGCGCCGGCGGCACAGACGCGGGCACCATTCACGTTTCCCGCGGCGGCGTGAAGACACTGACGATCTCGCACCCGTGCCGCTATATCCACAGCGCGATCGCGATGACGACCGAAAAGGACATAGAGGCTGTTATTGACCTGATGCCGCTGATGATGGCGGAAATTTCCGGCGGCAAGCTGTAATGATCCGTCTTGCGGAAAATTTAGAAGCGCTCTCTATGCCGTGCGTGAGTTCTCCGTTTGGCTGCCAAATCCGGTCTAAAGCGCAGGCGTATGGGTTTGATAAACCCTTTGCGCAGTTTTGGACGGACGGGGAAGCCGCCTACGGAAAAACGGACGGCTCCGTCTGCATTGCGGGGGAGATCACCGACGCGGACGAAGCGCGTGCGTTTTTGAGTGCGGTGGGCACAAATGAAGTCGTGTGCAGCGCGGAGAATGCCGAAAAGCTGGGGCTAATCATCACCGAAAGCGGCGCGATTTTGCAAAAAGTGCTGCGAAAGGAGACTGTGCATCCTGCGGAGGAAATTTCTCCGAGAGAGATTTATGCTGTGCTGAAAGCAAACGGCATGGTGGGGGAGTTCGAGTCGTTTTACCTCGATTTATCTCACCGCATGCGGCACGGCACGGTGCGCTGCGCGGGTGTTTCGGCAGATGGGAAGACCGTCGCCGTGGCTGCAGCAGTGCTCGGCGAAAGCGCGAGCCTCATTTCTGCTGTGGCGGTGCTGCCGAAATTTCACCGCAGGGGGCTTGGCACGGCGGTTGTCCGAAAAATGGAGCGAATGCTGCCGAGCGGCACGGTGTATATTCTGCGCGAAGAAAGCAAAAACGAGGCGTTTTATGACGCTTTGGGCTATAAACCGTGCGGCGCATGGGCGCAGGGAAAATTATGCAATTAAAATAATTCAGATAAAGGAAGGCTTTTGCGTTTGCGAAAGCGGGTTTACTATGTACGAGTTTTTTAAAATGGATGACCGCGTGCTGAAGGCGGCGGAGGAAGCGGAGCAGAAGGCTGCGCCGTACCTTGCGAAAATTTCCGAAACACAGCGGTATAATCAGGAGAAGATGCAGGCTGCGTTCATGCAGGCAGGTGTCAGCGAGAGCCACTTTGTGGCAACGACAGGCTACGGCTATGGCGACCGCGGCCGCGACGTGCTGGACGAAGTGTACGCGCGTGCCCTCGGTGCGGAGGACGCGCTGTGCCGCTATAATTTTGTCAGCGGCACGCATACGCTTACCGTAGCGCTTTTTGGCGTTCTGCGCCCGGGCGATACGATGCTGAGCGTTACCGGCATGCCGTATGATACGCTGCGCGGCGTGATCGGCATTACGGGCGACGGCAACGGCTCATTAAAGGAGTTTGGCATAAACTACGAGCAGCTTGACCTGCTGCCGGACGGCACGCCTGACTATGACGGCATGGAGACGGCCATCACGCCGAAGCACCGCATGGTGTACATTCAGCGCTCCCGCGGGTACAGCCTGCGCCCGTCCCTGACGGTGGAGGAGATCGAGCGCATTGTAAAGATCGCAAAGCGCCGTGCGCCGGACTGCATTGTCATGGTGGATAACTGCTACGGCGAGTATGTGCAGAAAATGGAGCCGACGGCTGTGGGCGCAGACCTTATGGCGGGTTCGCTCATCAAAAATCCGGGCGGCGGCATTGCGCCGACGGGCGGCTACATTGCGGGCCGCCGCGACCTTATTGAAAGCTGCGCGTATCGCCTGACAACCCCGGGTACGGGTCGTGAGATTGGCTGCACGCTCGGCAACAACCGCGAGCTTTTCATGGGCACGTTCCACGCGCCGAACGTCACGGGCGAAGCCTTAAAGACCGCTGTGTTCACGGCGGCGCTGTTTGAGGGCTTCGGCTTTGACGTGACCCCGCGCTACGATGAGCCGCGCGCGGATATTATTCAGGCGGTGCAGCTGCGCGAGCGCGAGGCACTGTGCACATTTATCCGCGGCATTCAGCAGGGCGCGCCGGTCGATTCCTTCGTTGTGCCGGAGCCGAGCCCCATGCCGGGCTACGACTGCGACGTCATCATGGCGTCCGGCTCGTTCACGTTTGGCTCGTCCATTGAGCTTTCTGCGGACGCACCGCTGCGTGAGCCGTTTGCGGCATGGATGCAGGGCGGTGTGAACTTCAACAGCGGCCGCCTCGGTGCGATTTTGGCGGCACAGTCCATGCTGAACGCGGGCTTTTTGAATCTCTAAATTATAAATTTTCGGCGGCAGGCTTCGGTTTGCCGCTTTTTTGTTGTCAATTTATCCGGAAGATAAAACTTTTATCTTCCTTTTTGAATTAAACCGTGCTATACTTTTTTTAACAACTTTTAGGGGGGTTACCATGAGAGACAGAAAAAAGGCGCAGGCTTTGGCGCACGAGCTTGTTTCCAAAATGACGATAGAGGAACGCGCTTCACAGCTGAAATTTGATGCGCCGCCCGTTGAACGGCTGGGCGTTCCGGCGTACAACTGGTGGAACGAAGCGCTGCACGGCGTGGCGCGCGCCGGCACGGCGACGATGTTTCCGCAGCCCGTTGCCATGGCGAGCATGTTTGACCCGGAGATGATCCGAAAAATCGGCGATGTCGTTGCGACGGAGGCCCGCGCGAAGTATAACGAAGCTTCTAAGCACGGCGACCGCGATATTTATAAGGGCCTCACGTTCTGGTCGCCGAATATCAACCTGTTCCGCGACCCGCGCTGGGGCAGAGGGCAGGAGACGTACAGCGAAGACCCGTACCTCACGGCGCAGCTCGGCGTGGCGTACATCAAGGGCTTGCAGGGTGACGGGAAATATTTGAAGGTCGCGGCGTGCGCGAAGCACTATGCTGTGCACAGCGGCCCGGAGGCCATTCGCCACGAATTTGACGCTGAGGTGAGCCAGAAGGATTTGTGGGAGACGTATCTGCCCGCGTTTGAAGCCGCTGTGAAAGAGGGCGAAGTGGAGGCCGTGATGGGCGCATACAACCGCACGCTCGGCGAGCCGTGCTGCGGCAGTGACCTGCTCATCCGCAAAATTCTGCGCGGCAAGTGGGGCTTTCAGGGACACTTTGTCTCCGACTGCTGGGCGATTTCCGATTTTCACCTGCACCACCACATCACGACCACCGCGCCGGAATCCGCTGCGCTCGCCATTAAGATGGGCTGTGACGTAAACTGCGGCAACACATATCTGCATTTGCTGCGCGCGCTCGAGGACGGGCTCATCACCGAGGACGACATCACGACGGCGGCGGAGCGGCTCTTTACCACGCGTTTTATGCTCGGCGAGTTTGACGAGAACTGCGAATACAACTCCATTCCCTATGAGGTCGTGGAGTGCCCGGAGCATTTGGCGCTCAGCGAGGAAGCCGCGCGCAGAAGCGTTGTGCTGCTGAAAAACGACGGCATTTTGCCGCTTGATAAAGCGAAAATCAAGACGATCGGCGTCATCGGCCCGAATGCGAACGATCGCATGGCGCTCATCGGCAATTACCACGGCACGGCGTCAAGATATATCACGGTGTTGGAGGGCATTCAGGACTATGTAGGCGACGACGTGCGCGTGCTGTACGCCGAGGGTTGCCACCTCTACAAAGACCGCGTGGAGGGGTTGGGCCTGCCCGGCGACCGCCTTTCCGAAGCCGAGACCGTGGCGGAGCACAGCGACGTTGTGGTGCTGGTGACGGGCCTCAATGAAAATCTTGAGGGCGAGGAGATGGACCAGAGCAATTCTGTCGGCTCCGGCGACAAGGCAAATTTGCTGCTGCCCGCGCCGCAGAGAAAGCTGATGGAGATTGTCGCGAAGACCGGCAAGCCCGTCATTCTCATCAATATGACCGGCAGCGCCATGGATTTGCGCTTTGCGGAGAAAAGCTTCTCCGCCGTAGTGCAGGGCTGGTATCCGGGTGCACGCGGCGGCAAGGCGATTGCGGAGCTTTTGTTCGGCAAGTATTCCTTCAGCGGCAAGCTGCCCGTGACGTTTTATAACGACTCCGACGAGCTGCCCGCGTTTACGGATTACGCGATGGAAAACCGCACGTACCGCTACTTTACGGGCGGCGTGCTGTATCCGTTCGGCTATGGCCTCACTTATGGTAAAACGGAAGTGACGAAAGCCGAAATGCGTGATGACGGCGAGCACTATACGATTACGGCGACGGTCAAAAATGAGGACTGTGCCGTGCATGAGATTTTGCAGGTCTATGTGCGTGACAATGAATCAGAATTCGCGGTGCGCAACCACAGCCTTTGTGCGTTTAAGGCGGTTTCACTCGGCGCAAATGAGACGTGTGACGTCGAGATCACCGTGCCGAAGGCCGCGCTTGAAATTGTGGACGACACCGGCACGCGCCGCGTAGACAGCCGCAGCTTCACGTTCTTCGTCGGCACCTCGCAGCCGGATGACCGCAGCGCGGAGCTGCTTGGTACCCGCCCGGTTGCGGTAGAACTCAAGCTGTAATAAAGTAAATGCAAACGACCCTTTCGCGGCAATTTGCCCACCGAAGGGGTCGTTTTGTCTGTGACTTTTTTAAGACTTTCCATTTACAAAATTTACCGAAAGTTGTATACTGATACTGCTATTTTTTAATTCGGAAAGGCAAAAGTATGGCTGCGGATATAAAGAAAAACGATGATTTTTCAAAGGGGCCGATTTCCAAAACGATCCTGCGCCTTGCGGTGCCGATGGTGCTGGCGCAGTTTGTGAACGTCTTATATAATATCGTAGACCGCATGTATATCGGGCATATTTCCGATACATCGGTGGATGCGCTGACGGGCGTCGGCGTGACGTTTCCGATTTTACTGATGGTGACGGCGTTTGCGAATTTATTCGGCTCGGGCGGCACGCCGTTGTTTTCTATGGCGCGCGGTGCGGCACAGCAGGGCGGCGAAGAGGGCGAAAAGCAGCGTGAGCGCGCCGCAGACGTGATGAACAACACATTCTCGATGCTCGTCATTACAGGCGTAATTTTGTGCATTGTGGTGCTGCTCGTCAAAAAGCCGGTGTTGTATCTCTTCGGCGCGAGCGACGCGACGTACCCTTATGCGGACAGCTATCTTTCGATTTACATGCTCGGCAGCGTATTCATGATGGTCTCGCTTGGCATGAACGGGTTCATCAATGCGCAAGGCTTTGAGAACCGCGGCATGCTGACGGTCGTTATCGGCGCAGTGGTGAACATTGCGCTTGACCCGCTGTTTATTTTTGTGTTCGGCATGGGTGTGCAGGGCGCGGCGCTTGCAACGGTGCTTTCGCAGCTCGTTTCCGCCGTGTGGGTGGTGCGCTTCCTGCTCGGTAAGCGTACGCTGTTTCGTTTGGAGTTAAAGCGCATGCGCCCGCAGGCAAAGCTCATCGGCAAGATCACCTCACTTGGCATTTCGGGCTTTATCATGGGCTTTACGTCGAGCGCTGTGCAGGTGGCGTGCAACGCGATGCTCTCGCAACACGGAGGCGACCTGTTCGTCGCGGTCATGACGGTCATCAACTCCATTCGCGAAGTGACATATACGCCGGTAAACGGTGTGACATCTGCCGCGGCGCCGGTGGTCAGCTTCAACTACGGCGCACAGAAATATAAGCGCGTGCGCGGCGTGATTGTGTTCACGACGGTCGTTTCATTCAGCTATATGGTGCTTGTATGGCTCGTGCTAAGGCTGTTCCCACACGTGTTTATTCGGCTTTTTAACGGCGACCCGCAGTTACTCGAAACATGCACGCACGCCATGCACATTTATTTCTTCGGGTGCTTTATGATGGCGCTGCAAATGTCGGCGCAGTCTGTTGTGCAGGCGATGGGTCGCGCAAAGCAGGCGATTTTCTTTTCACTGCTCCGTAAGGTCATCATCGTCATTCCGTTGACGTTTTTGCTGCCGCAGATCCCCGCTGTCGGTGTGGACGGTGTGTTCTGGGCGGAGGTTATCTCGAACTTTGTGGGCGGCGGCGCGTGCTACATTACGATGCTGTGCACCGTTTGGCGCGAATTAAAACACAAAGAAATGGGCGAGCTTGCACAGGCGAAAAAGTAAAAAGAACGGAGCCGCGCATGGGTGATAAACCTGTGCGGCTCCGTTTTTTGTATGCGGTTTATTCTGCGGTGTCGGGTGAGGGGGCGGTGCTTTCTGTGCCGCTTGCATCGCTTTCGGAAGCGGTCGGCTCTGCGGCGGGGTAATCGAACTCGCCCAGCACATCGCCGGTCGTTTCATCTTTTACGGTGAAGTGCACCGTGAAGCTTTCTGCGTCCTCGCCCGTAAACGCTGCGTAGAGCAGCGCGGGAATGTACACGGCCTGCGCAGCGGCGTTGTCGCGCTCCGGTTTATACAGATCTTTGGTGCTCAGAATTTCGGCGCTGCGGCCGTCTTCGGAAAGCGTGACGCTTTTTATAAACGGCCACGTGCCGTCCTCCGGCAAAGCGATGATCTGCTCGTGCAGACTTTCCTTCAGTGCGGCGCAGACGGCATCGCGCTCGTCTTTTGTCATTTCTACCGTGCAGGAGCCGTCATCATTTGTGGTGACGTTTGTAAGCCCCAGCCGGTGCGCCGCGGCGGTGATGTCGAGCCCTGTGCGGCGCAGGGTGTCCTTGGAGATCTGCACGGTGTAATCCCGCTGCGGTTCGGAAGACGCGGCGGCAGGCGCTTCGCTTGCCGTTTCGGTCTGCCCGCCGCACGATGCCGAGGAAAGGATGAGCGCCGCCGCGAGCAGAAGCGCCGCCAAAAGCCGTTTTGCGTTTCTCATTTTGAACACCTCTTTATGAGCTTATCTTAAAGTATATCATACCGTATTCGGCGAAAAAAGTCAAAAGAATCAAAAAGCTGTTCAAAGTCGGAACTTTTTCACAAAAATATGTGGAAACAGAAGAAAAAACATGGTATACTGAAACCGATCATGCAGGGAATGGAGGGATCCGATTGACCGGTGCGATTTTAGGAGACATTGCCGGCTCACGGTTTGAGTTCAGCAAACCGAGCGGGTTCAACTATAAAAAGGTGGAGCTTTTTGGGAACAACTGCTTTTTCACGGACGATACGGTGCTGACCATCGCGACGAAATACGCGCTTTTAAATGACGTCAGCTATGCAAAGGCTTATGGTAAATTCGGGCGTATGTACAGAGACGTGGGGTACGGCACGATGTTTCAGCGCTGGCTGGACGGACATGCCGAAACGGGCTATGGCAGCTTCGGCAACGGCGCGGCCATGCGCGTCAGCTACATCGCTTACCACTTTGATACGCTGGAAAAGGTGGAGGAAGAAGCGAAAAACAGCGCCATGTGCACACACAACCACATAGAGGGCCTGAAAGCCGCCGTTGCGACCGCGGGGCTCATTTACCTTGCGCTGCACGGCGAGCGCAAAAAGGACCTGAAAAAATACTTTAACAAAGAGTTTGAATATCCCGTGCATAAGCCGCTGTGGGCGTACCGGCCGAAGGCGAAGTTTGATGCTACGGCGGAGGGGACCATGCCGCTTGCGTTCCGCTGCTTTATGGAAAGCGAGGATTGGGAAAGCTGCATCCGCAATGTGTTCAGCGTGAAGTGCGACACCGACACCGTGGCGTGCATTGCGGGCGGCATTGCGGGCGCATACTATAAGCGGACGGTGGAAAACGAAAAGGATCTTTTAAAACGCTACCTTATCAAGCCCGATAAGCGCAAGGTCGGCGAGTTTGACCGCTTTTTATACGATTGGGCTACAAAGTAACATTTCCGCATATATTTGAATTTCGGTTTTGAAAAACCGCCTGTGTTTTTTTGAAGCGGGCGGAGCGACGCAGGGATCGCCGCGATTTTTAAGGGAAAGGGTTTATCAGAACATGATTATTGACACATATCAGTCCGGCGCCGTGATGCGTATTTTGCAAAGCGGCAAAATTTACCGCGCAAGCCCCAGTATTTCGTTTAAAAAGGAGTACGCCGCGCTCATCGATATGCTCGACCTGCACTGCGAGTGTCCTATTTTCGGCGTGGTGCGCGGCAGAAAGCAGAATACCGGCGGACGCGTTTCGGGTGCGGTGCGCATCCGTCTCAATGTGCCGCGCGAATACGTGAAGCTGACCGAGTACACCGACTGGGCGGATTTTCTCGACAACTTCAAATACACGAACCCGAACGATTATTCCACCATCATCGTCGGCAGCTTGGATGTGAAGTCTTCGGATCATCTCCGTGTGGTGGAGAGCCTTAGGCACCAGCGGCATCTGTTCCAGTACAAAATGCCGCAGGCGATTTTGGAGTATATTGACCCGAAATGGGTGGTACGATATAAAGTCATTACAAACACAAGAGAGCAGGAGGACCGCAAGGAGCACCGGCTCAATTTCTTCCGTTGGTAAGGAGGGCTTGAACTTGAAAATCGGTCAATACATTTTATCGCTTGACCAGGGCACGACCAGTTCGCGCGCCGTGTTGTTTGACGCTTTGGGCGGCATTGCGGGCATGGGACAGCGCGAATTTACGCAGATTTACCCGCAGCCCGGCTATGTGGAGCACGATGCCGTGGAGATCTTGCAGACGCAGCTTTACGCCATGCGGCAGGCGGTGCATGAGGCGGAGATCACCGCGGAGGACATCGCTGCCATCAGCATCACGAATCAAAGAGAGACCACCGTGGCGTGGGACAGCGAGACGGGTATCCCGATCTGCAACGCCATTGTGTGGCAGTGCCGCCGCACCGCGCCGGAATGTGAGCGGTTAAAAGCCGAGGGACTTGAGGAGTACATTCATAAAACGACGGGACTCATCATCGACCCGTATTTTTCCGGCACCAAAATGAAGTGGATTTTGGATAACGTGCCGAAGGCCAAAGTGCTCGCGAAGGAGCATCGCCTGCGCTTCGGTACCATTGATACGTGGCTCATTTATTCGCTCACGGAGGGCGAAAGCTATGTGACGGACGTGACGAACGCTTCGCGCACCATGCTGTTTGACATTCAAAAGCTTGATTGGGACGAGAAAATGCTGAACGTGTTCGGTATCCCGCGTGACGCGCTGCCGAAAGTCGTGGACTCCTCCGGCGTTGTGGGCATGTGCTCCGAAACGATACTCGGCAGGAAAATTCCGATTGCGGGCATTGCGGGCGACCAGCACGCGGCGCTGTTCGGACAGTGCTGCTTTGATAAGGGCATGGCGAAAAATACATACGGCACGGGCTGCTTTGTGCTGATGAACACGGGTGATAAGCCGGTTTTCTCCGACCGGGGGCTTATTACGACGATCGGTTGGTGCGTGAATGGCGAGACGACCTATGCGCTTGAGGGCAGTGCGTTTAACGCGGGCTCGGCCATCAAATGGTTGCGCGATGAGTTGAAGCTTATCGCGAACCCGCAGGAAGCGGACCTTCTTGCGGAGACCGTGGAGGACGCAGGCGGCGCGGTGTTTGTGCCGGCGTTTACAGGGCTTGGCGCACCGTACTGGGATATGTATGCGCGGGGCGCACTGCTCGGCGTGACGCGCGGTACGTCTAAGGCGCACATCTGCCGGGCTGTGCTGGAAAGCATTGCGTATGAAAGCTATGACCTTGTGAAAGCTATGGAAGCGGGCAGCGGCACGGAAATTTCCGAGCTGCGCGTGGACGGCGGCGCATCGAGAAGCCGCTTCTTGATGCAGTATCAGGCAGATTTATTGCACTGCGCCGTGAGACAGCCGAAGTGTCTGGAGACCACCGCGCTCGGCTCTGCCATGCTGGCGGGGTTGGCCGTCGGTGTGTGGGAATCGCTGGATGAGCTTAGGACTGTGTGGAAGCTTAAAAATGCGTATGACCCGCAAACGGCAGCAGGCAGCGAAGCAAAAGCGCTGAAACGCTGGCATAAGGCCGTGGAAAGATCCATGGGTTGGGCGGACGGTTTGGATTAAGCCAAAGTCAAGCACAGCGAAGCGACGTAAAAGTTTTCGCCAGCCTTTTTTCAAAAAGTAAAAGCACGCAGACCGAAGGCTTAATAGTGACAAGTAACTATTAAGCCTTATGTGGTAGAGCTTTGTGCCGATTTTGAAGAACGTCTCGTTCGCAACAAAAGCGAAAACCGCTTACTTCACAAAGAATCCAAGCGCAACCTTGAATGGAGCGAAGCAGAAATGAGAAAGACGAGTGAGAAATATCGCCTTAACTCCTATGACGGAGAAAGCCTACCCTTTGAAAACTATATTAAAATCGACAACACTACTTTAGCTCCGGATGAAGTTGCAAAGATGATCCAGACTCATTTTGCAATCGAAGGACGAAAAGAATGAAAGGAGTATCAAAATGATATTTGAAGATAAACCAATAACCTTAAAAGACGGCAGGACAGCCATATTGAAAAGTCCGTGCGTTGAAGATGCGGAAAAGTTGCTGAACTACATAAAGACATCATGCGGTGAAACTGAATATCTCGCACGTTATCCCGAAGAATGGAACACCACCGTCGAGCAGGAGGAAGCATGGGTAAATCGTCTGCGCTCCTCTCCCGATACCTTGGGAATCACCTGCTATGTTGACGGTGAGGTTGCAGGCAACTGTGAGATCAGCTTTAGAGGTGGCATGAAAACCTCGCACAGAGCAACCATCGCTATTGCTATTCTCAAAGACTACTGGAATCTCGGAATCGGTTCCGCAATGTTTGAGGAGCTTGTTGCTGCAGCACAGAATCGAGGAACTGAGATCATGGAGCTGGAGTTCATCGAGGGCAATGATCGTGCAAGGCACTTATACGAGAAATTCGGTTTTCGTGTGGTTTCCGAAAAGCCCAATGCGTTCAAGCTCAAGGACGGCACTTATCGGAACGAGTTTTATATGCAGAAGTATTTGTAAAAAGAATGACTTTGTTGGAAAAACAACACCTAATAAAGCCGCCTGTAGAAACTGGAGTGTTCCCACAGGCGGCTTTATTTTAGCTATCGATCGGTTTATACTGCGTGACCGCTTTCAGATACTTTTCCAGATCTCCGTTGAGTATCAGATCAGCGTACTCCAGCGGCACATTGTAAATCAGATAGTCAAGCTCTGACCGCTGATACATATTGTCGGCTACTTCGTTCTCAACGGCAATGGTATCAATCGCAATCATACTGCCATCGGTGAATTTCAGTTCCACACAGCAGTTATCGAAGTTGTAGGCGCAAGAGAGTAGTTTTTTCATGTAGTAAGTCCTCCATATTTCTGTTTTTGCTTTGTCGGGAGGTAAATCTACTGCTCATACTGCGCTTTTTTGTCATTCTTTATGAAAACCATTCATTTGATATGTTGCTGAATGTCGCAGGAATTGATTTTGAGGGCGATTTCCGAAGCAGGGAACGTGAAAAAGTCGTCAGGATAGTCTGTATAAACGACGAGGCCGCATTACGAATCACTCATGCAATGTTGGAACGGCGGCGTAAAAACAGACCGTTTTATACGGTTTTCGTATCGAGTCTGGCATCTATGTTCCCCATGCCGCTAAAGGCCACATATGCGGCATCAAAACGGTTTTTGCTTGATTTTTCCCCGGCACTCCGTGAGGAACTGAAAAATGACAACGCAAATGTTCTCGTGCTGTGCCCGGGTGGAATGGTAACGAATGATGAGGTCACCGCAGCCATTGAGGCGCAGGGCTTTTTCGGCAATATAACCACGGTGCCGCTGGAAAAAGTGGCGAGAAGGACGGTAGACAAAGTCATCGCCGGCAAATATCAATACATCCCCGGCGCATTTAATAATTTTCTTTCAATACTCGGGAAAATACTTCCCCGACGTCTGATATCCGCCGCAATATGCAGGAGATGGAATATTACGCAGAAAAGATGGCTGCACGGATGAGAATTTCAGTATAGGACATTATTGACGGTGAATAAAGTGAACTGCCTCGATTTGTGCAGCCGGCACAAATTGAGACAGTTCGGGTTTTTAATCTATCATAGGAGGTTTTTTCTATTGTCCGTTTTTACCGGAGATGCTCAAAGATATACACGTGCATTTGCATTAAACCGGATTTATCTGCGTTTTGAACGCCGGTGATCCGCCGCCTGCTGTGTCATCCGTACAGTCGCCCTTCAAGGTAGTTGACGGTGCGCACGGGCAACAGTTTTGACAGAATGAATAAAAGCTTATATCCGGTTCCGACTGTCGATAATGGTTTGGGATGTTTTTTGCCGGACAGGCGGACAAGCGAACGCGCAATGATCTCCGGTAACATCCCGTTCTTTTCATCCGATTCCATTTTTCCTACGGCTCGTGAAATGGCATCGCCGTAAAGCTCGCTTCCGCATATCGATTTATCCCTCTTTTCGGTAAACGCCGTTTTAACGTCGCCCGGAAGAAGTGCGCATACCCGTATTCCGAAGGATCGCAGCTTGTTTGCAAGGCACAGGGTCTGGGCACAAACCGCCGCTTTGGCAGCAGAATATACCGACTGGAAGGGAACCGGCATCACAGCAGCAAGTGAGGAGATATTGATTATCATAGGCCGTCCGCTTTTTCTGAGCAGCGGCAGAGCATATTTAACACATGACATGAGTCCGAAATACGACACGTTAAACAGGCGTTTTGCGCTTTCGATATCCGTATATTCAGCAGCACCCGATATTCCGTAACCGGCATTATTGATGAGCAGGTCTATATGGCCGAAGCGCTCATCTATCAGTACAAACGCATTTTTCACATTTTCCTCTTCGGAAATGTCGCATGGTATATGTACTGCGTCGTCTACCGAAGGACGCCGGGACAGAGAGATGACAGTATCCTTGCAACGCAGAAATTCGCGTGCGGCAGACATACCTATTCCTGAGCTTGCTCCGGTTATCACTATGACCCTGTTCATATTATGCCGTGCTGCGTGAGCACATCTCTGATTATATCCATTGCCTCGTCCAGTAAAGGCTCAGTGTGTGAAGCCATATAGCTCGTCCTGAGCAGGCAATCGTCCGGTGCGACTGCCGGGGGGAGCACAGGATTTACGTAAACGCCTGCGTCGTATATAGCTTTGGCAACCGTCAGGGTTGTGGTCATGTCCTTCGTATATATGGGTATTATGGGTGTAGTGCTCTCCCGTATGCGTATTCCGCGTTTCTTCATACCGTCGCGTACATATTGTGATATATGCGACAGCTTGTCGACAAGCTCCGGATGAGCGCGTAAATGACGCAATGCCGCCAGCGCAACGGCGCAGGAAGCCGGCGGTATGGATGCGGAGAATATGAAGGGGCGCGAGTGATGACGTACGTATTCCGCAACCTTTTTCTCGGCCGCCATATATCCTCCGAGCGAGGCAAGGGATTTTGAAAAAGTACCCATGTATATGTCGACTTCGTCAGTCAGACCAAAGTAGTCTGCCGTGCCTCTTCCGCCGTTGCCGATAACTCCAAGCCCGTGCGCGTCGTCTACCATAACGCGCGCGCCGTATTCCCGCGCTAATTTTATTATTGTCGGCAGGTCAGCTATATCGCCGCCCATGGAAAACACGCCGTCCGTTACAATAAGTTTACCGTTGCTCTCAGGCAGGTTCTTGAGTATCCGTTCAAGGTCATTCATATCATTGTGCTCGTACAACACACGTCGTCCGTAGCTGAGCTTGCAACCGTCGTATATACTTGCGTGGTTCTCTTTATCGCATAT
>OLGB01002559.1_pt1 | contig 19064 bp, 16 predicted proteins | sample 1605691 | NCBI WGS metagenome assembly OLGB01 (sample SAMEA3888925, study PRJEB22519) | human gut metagenome | biome: human gut; feature: human-associated habitat; material: faeces | place: Denmark | collected 2010 | reverse complement strand
CGTCTTGGTGCCCACGCTGCCGGGACGGGGCTTGCCGTCAGGCCCGGCAGGGTACCAGAGATGGTTGACGAACACATACCGGGTGCCGAAGCCGCCGGCGTAGCCGCCGCCCAGCTTCCGGAGGATCCGCACCACCACCCAAACGATGAAGATGGTGATGATCAGCGTCAGGAACAGGGCAGCCATGCCTGTGTCCTCGTCCTCGTCGTACCAGTCGTCGTATCCACTGTTGTCGGGTTGGCTGCCGATGCTGTTCTCCGGAGACAGGGCCGTGGGCCAGTCGGTGTAGCGCACCTTCACGTTCATCTTGTAGCCGTAGGACTGGTCGGAGGCGGTGATGGTCAGTCCATCCGCCACCGTCACACTGTCCGCGCCGGAAACTGTCCCCTCGCTGAAGTCGCCGGTCAGACCGGCGGGGTCGTGCCACGTCAGGGTCATGGCCCCCATCTTGGCCTCGTCGAACCAGCCGGGGGTGTAGTCGTAGGTCACGGTGTCGCCGTCCAGCCCATACATGTACTCCTGCACCCATGAGTAGGAGAAGGTGAACGTCTCGCCCTGCTCGTAGGCGCGATCCAGATAGACGTACATGTAGCTGTTGTCGAAGGACAGGCGCTCGATGTTGTCCGTCAGGGCCGTCTCCTCCCGGATGGAGCCGTTGGGCACGCCGATCTTCAGCTCCTGGTTGTAGGGCAGCTCCTCCAGCGCCGTCCACGTCAGGGAGACGGTGATGTTCAGGCTGCCGTCCTCCGTGTTGGGCTGGACGCTCACGCTGTAGTCGTTGATATAGTCGTAGTCCGCCCACGCGGTGACGGTACAGCACAGCGCCGTCAGCAGGGTCAGCAGCAGGATATGCAGTTTTTTCAGCATGTGGCCCCCTCCTCCCTGTTGCCGGTGCGCAGCTGACAGATATGCGCCATCTTCGCGCTCTCCGCCCGGATGGCGGCGCAGCGCTGGCTGTTCCAGATGGCGCTCCAGTCGTCGGTAAGTATATTGCCCAGAGAGGCGCTGCTGAGCCAGCTCTGGCAGGGGATAACGCTGCCGTCCGGGGCGACGGCCATGTTGGAGAGGCAGGCCCCGCAGCTGGGGATCAGGTGCAGGCCCAAGGCGTAGAGCGTCTCCTCCGGCAGCCAGCCGGGGCTGGTGAAGCCCAGCTCCATGCCCAGCTCCTCCACCGCGGAGGCGGCGGCGCGCAGCACGTCCGTCAGCCCCTGCTCCGTCAGGCGGGTAGCGCGGCTCTCCGCCCCCTCGGCGCTGCCGGAGGGGATCAGGCCGGAGCAGGTGGCGTAGCGCACGCCCAGACCGGCGGCGAAGCGCAGGGTGGCGGCGTAGTCGGTGTTCAGGCTGCACAGCGGCGTGTTCACCGACACGATGAGCCCCGCCTCCACGGCGTTCCGGATGCCCTGCACCGTTTTTTCAAAGCCGTCCGTCCCCACCAGTGCGTTGTGAACGGCGGGGTCGGCGCTGTACAGCGTGACCTGCACGCTGTCAAGGCTGGCGTCGTACAGCTTGGCGCACAGCTCCGGGGTCAGCAGCTGGCCGTTGGTGTTCAGGCGGGTGACGAACCACTGGGCCGCGTCCACCAGCTCCGCCAGATCGGCCCGGAGGGTGGGCTCGCCGCCGGTGAACGTCACCTGCGGGATATTGGCGGCCTGCAGGCGGCGGAGGATATCCAGCCACTGCTGGGTGGTCAGCTCCGGCGCGTCGGCCAGCGACTGACCGGCGGCGTAGCAATGCAGGCACTTCTGGTTGCAGTGCCACGCGCCGTCACGGTGCATGGCGCTGACCATCAGATCCATGCGGTGGGGCGCGGTCATCTGGGAGGCATATTCACCCAGCGAGAGGACGCCCACCTCCGCCTCCGGCTCCCGTCCCTGGGCGATGGCCACCAGTGAGGTGAGCATCAGGGCCAGATCGTCGGCCAGATCGGTCTTTTTGGTGAATGGATAGGTTTTATGGGTCGCGGCCACGGCGGCGTCCGCCATGGCACGCCAGTCGGACTCGCCGATCTCCAGACCGGCGAAGGGCTCCAGCCTGTCCATGAAGTTGGCCAGCAGAATGGCCCATGACAGATTCAGCGGCACCAGCTTGTCGCCGTTGAGCAGCAGCAGGAACGGCGCGGACGGCGCATCCTCCCGGGGCGGGATCATGTGGATGCGGACGGCGCCCCGGCCCTTGGGATCCAGCGTGATGTGCCGCACGCAGCGCAGGTGCTGCCGGCGGTAGCGCTGTTCCAGAAACGTAGGCATAGGCGTTCCTCCTTTCGTTGCCGCCAGTATAACATACGGGCGGGAAAATGGCAACAGAAGCGCCCCGCCTTGCGGCGGGGCGCTGTATAGGCGTACCAATTCCGTATCAGTCGTTGACATCGTAGAAGATGCGCTCGCCCTCCTCGGCCAGTCCCAGCAGGTCGCGGGCCAGTCCCTTGATGAAGTCGGGGTCATCCTTCTTGCTCAGGTCGGAGCGCAGCGCCTCGTTCTCCTGCATTTTTTCCTCCATCTGCTGGGTCAGCGCCGCTTCCTGCGCCCGGACATCCCTCAGGCGTCCGTAGACGTTGACGATCTCCATGCCCACCACCACGATGAGGACGGCCAGCACCAGCAGCAGTACGGTGTTGGATCTCTTTTTGCGGGTCTTTTTCTGTGCCATGGCTGTCCGCTCCCTTCCGCGGCCGCCGGGGCCGCTTGCTGTCTTTTATTGTAGCGCAGGTGCGGCGAAAAGAAAAGTGTTTTTTCAGGAAAGCGGCGGCTTTTTTCAGCCAGCGGGCCGCCAGCGCCGCCGGACGGCACAGCAGACGGCACAGCGCCACCGCCGCGTCCAGCCAGAAGTCCCACAGGGGCCGCAGCAGCGGCGGCAGCGTCAGGCTATACAGCAGCGCACCCAGCGCCACGCCGGTGAGCATATACAGCCGCAGCTCCCCCTGCCCGATGCGCAGGGCGAACCACAGCAGCAGAAAACCCAGCACGGCGATATACAGGCCGTCCAGCAGGCCGGTGAGCTGCCGGTCGCGGCGGCGGCGGAGCCGCACGGTGCGCAGCAGGTCGTAGACCATGGCAGAGGCAGCCCCCAGCGCGGCGGCGGTGAGGTAGGCCGTGAGCTGCTGGGGCACATGGTTCTCCATGTCAGCCGAACAGGCGGGACAGGAACGAGCCCTGCCGCACCTCCGTGTCCTCGTAGTTCACGGCGTCGATGCGGCCGTCTACCTGCATCTCGCCGCCGTCCAGAGACAGCTTGCCGATGTGCAGCTCCTCCCCGGTGATAATGAGCGTGCCGGCGCTGGTGGTGGTGACGATGCAGTTCTCGTCGAACCGCACCACGTCCTCCACGCCGGAGACGCTCAGCTTCTCCCGCCCCTCCAGCTGGAGGCGGTGATAGGCGGCTGCGCCGCCGTCGGTCATGTCGTAAGGCATCAGAAAAGCGCTCCCTCCCACACAGTTTTCACTGTATCGTATGAGGGAACGCCCGGGTTTATGACAGTTTGTCCGGCTGGGGCGCGGCTTCGCGGTACATGGCCGCCGCCGCGTCCTTGCCCACGTTTTCCGCCACGCTGACCACCTCCACCGTCAGGGTCTTCTGGCCGAAGCGGATGGAGATGATGTCGCCCGCCTTTACATCGTAGGACGCGCGCTGCACCCGGCCGTTGACGGTAACGCGCTCGTTGTCGCAGGCCTCGTTGGCCACGGTGCGGCGCTTGATGAGCCGGGACACCTTCAGATATTTATCAAGACGCATAGCAGTTCTCCTTTGAAACGGTAAAAGGAGCCGGTGTGGCGTCACACCGGCTCCCGTGAAGGCATCATTACTCAGCAACGGCGTCCTTCAGAGCCTTGCCGGCCTTGAAGGCGGGCACCTTGGAGGCGGGGATCTCCACGGTCTCCTTGGTACGGGGATTCAGACCGGTGCGGGCGGCGCGCTTCTTCGTCTCGAAGGAGCCAAAGCCCACCAGCTGCACCTTCTCCTCGGCCTTCAGGGTCTCAGTGATGGTCAGCAGGGTCGCGTTGACGGCGGCCTCGGTGTCCTTCTTGGACAGGCCGGTCTTCTCTGCCACGGCGGCGATCAGTTCGGTTTTATTCATGATAGTTCCTCCCAAATTTTTTCATTTGTTGGCGCCGTCCCACCGGGCGGCATATCTCAAAACGATCGAGATCGCATTAAGAACATTTGGCTCCGTTCCAAAGGGCGGTCATCTCCTCCAGCGTCAGCTGGGAGACCTCCCTCCCCTGCGCCGCCGCGCCTTCCTCGACGGCGCGGAAGCGGCGGATGAATTTTTCGCAGGTGCCGTTGACCGCATCCTCCGGGTCGCAGCCGCAGAAGCGGCCCACCTTCACGGCGGCGAACAGCACGTCGCCCAGCTCGTCCGGCACATTGCCGCCATCCTCCACGGCGCGGCGCAGCTCGGACACTTCCTCCTCCAGCTTGGCCAGCGCGCCCTGCACGTCCGGCCACTCGAACCCGGCGGCAGACGCCTTCTTCTGCAGCTTTTCGGCGCGCCAAAGGCCCGGCAGGCTCCGGGCCACGCTGTCCATGCTGTCGGCCACGGTCTTCTGGCCCTTTTCCTGACGCTTCAGCTTGTCCCAACTGACCAGCACCGACTCCGGCGAGTCCTCGCGCCCGTCCCCGAACACATGGGGGTGACGGAACAGCAGCTTCTTCACCACGCCGTCGCACACGTCGTCCATGGTGAAGCGGCCCGCGTCGGACTCGATGTCCGCGTGGAACACCACCTGCATCAGCACGTCCCCCAGCTCCTCCCGGAGAAGAACGGAGTCGTCGTTGTCAATAGCCTCGGCGGCCTCGTAGGCCTCCTCCAAAAGACCGCGGCGGATCGACCGGTGGGTCTGCACCTTGTCCCATGGGCAGCCGTCCTCCGAGCGGAGGAGGCGGATGATCTCCAGCAGATCCGCGTAATCATAGCGCGCTTTCCTAACAAAATTTATCATACTTGTGCTCCTATTGCAAGAGGTTTTCGAGTTGGTACACCGAAAAGTTCAGCGTAAATGCAGAAATCCGGCAATTTTATCACCCTTGGGCAGGCCAATGACATCGGCGCGGGTCACGGCGCCCAGCGCCAGCACCAGCACGCCGTAGACCACCGCCGCCGCCGCGATGGCGGGCAGCACGGCCCAGCGCACCGGCAGGACACGCGCCAGCAGCTCGTAGGACGAGCGGGCGGCCAGCGCCATCACCGCCGTGATCAGCAGAGGACGGCCGAACAGGCGGAAATAGGAGGGCCGCTCCGGCACACAGCGGGCAATGGCGATGAGGTTCAGCACCACGATCAGCGCGTAGCAGTACAGGGTGCTGACCGGCGCGCCCCGGACGTTGGTGGCGGGGTCGCCCACCATCAGGTAGTTGGTGACGATCTTCAGGATACCGCCGCACAGCAGCGTGACGACGGGGATGTACTCCTTGCCGTAGGCCTGCAGGACACCGTTGGTGGCCACCATCAGGCACACAAAGATGCAGGCGATGCCCAGAATGGTCAGGTGGTAGGCGGCGGCCTCGGCGGTGGCGGGCACCGCCGGGTACAGCAGGTGCAGGATGGGCCCGGCCAGCACCGCCAGTCCCGCCCCGGCGGGCAGGGCCACGAGGGTGGTGAGCTTCAGGGCGGCGGCGGTGCTGCGCCCTGCGGCGGCACGGTCGCCCCGGGCCAGTGCGGCGGCAATATCCGGCACCAGACTGACGGTGACGGGGTAGATGAAGGAGGGCGGCAGGGCAAACAGCGTCATGCCGAAGGTGTACTCGCCGTACAGGGCGGTGGCGGCGGATTCCGTATAGCCCAGCGTGTTCTGGAGGGTGGACATCACCAGTCCCTGATCCAGCAGGGTGATAAGGCTCATGCCCGCCGCGCCCAGTGTGATGGGGATGCCGGCGGTCAGCAGCTCACGAAGGACAATCCCCCGTGCGGGGGGCGCATCCGAGGCGACGATGCGCCGGCGGCGCAGGAGAAATACGGCCAGCACCGCCAGCGCCAGCAGCGATCCGGCGGTGACGCCGGCGATGGCTCCGGCGGCGCACAAGGACGAGTCCGCGCCCCGGTGCAGCAGCACAAGGCACAGGCCAAGTCCGATGACCAGCTTGCCGGCGGACTCCGTCATCTGGCTGACGGCGGTGGGGGTCATGTCCCCCAGCCCCTGGGTGTAGCCCCGGATGGCAGAGGTCAGGCAGACGAACAGCACCGCCGGCCCCAGCGCCCGGATGGCCGGAGCGGCCAGCGAGTCGTGGAGCAGGCCGCTGAGCCACTGGGGAAACAGGCACATGACGGCGCTGCACAAAAGGCCGATGACAGCCAGCAGCGCCAGCGCCGTCCGGAAAATGCGGCGCTGGGCGTTGAGACGGCCCTGCGCCGCCGCACGGGATACCAGACGGGACAGGGCCAGCGGCAGACCCGCCGTGGACAGCACCAGCAGCAGACTGTAAATGTTATAGGCGGCGTAGAAGTGGGCCATGCCCTCCTTGTCCAGCAGGTTGCCCAGCGGGATCTTGTAGAGGGCGCCCAGCACCTTGGTCACCGCCACGGCAAAGGCCAGCACGGCGGCGCCGCTGATGAAGTTGTGGCGACGCTGGGCCATGCCGTACCTCCCGCTTACTTCAGCATAGTCTCATGGAACCGGCGGAACGTCTCCAGATCCTGCCGGATCTTCTCCGGACGGGCGATGTATTCCGTGGGAAATTTGGGGTGAAAGACCCGCTCAATGCGGTCGTGTACCGGATCCACCATCTTTGTGGAGCCGCCGGCACCCAGCGACAGGATGCTGTGCAGCTCCTCCATGATGTAGATATTATACAGTCCCTCCGCACCGGATATGCACCAGCCTACGTTCTCGAAGCTGCCGGACATGTACTTCTGCCGGTAGAGGTAGTAGGGGGTGAACCCGGCGGCACGCAGGGCATTGTTGGCGTAGTCCAGCATGGCGGATACGTCCTGCGCCGAGGGGATGGGCAGACCCTCCAGCAGGATGCGGCTGCCCTTTTTCAGGCTGAGGGTGTGGACGGTGATGTTGTCCGCGCCGAAGGTCAGGCACTTGTCCAGCGTGCGGCGGAAGCCCTCCGGTGTGTCGGCGGGCAGTCCGGCGATGAGATCCATGTTCACATGGGGGAAGCCCATGGAGGCGGCCAGCGCCATGGTCGCCTCGATGTCCGCCGCCGTGTGCCTGCGGCCGATGGCCCGCAGCACCGTGTCCTCCATGGACTGGGGGTTGACGCTGATGCGGTCGGCGCCGTGATCCAGCAGCACCTGCAGCTTCTCCCGGGTGATGGTGTCGGGGCGGCCTGCCTCGATGCAGTACTCCGCGCAGCCCGTCAGATCAAAGCTCTTGTTCAGATGGGTCAGCAGGTGATCCATCTGCTGCGCCGACAGAGTGGTGGGCGTACCGCCGCCCATATAGAAGGACTTGATGCGCAGACCCGTCTCCGACACCATGCGGGCGGCGTCGGTGATCTCCTGCTCCAGCGCCGCCAGATACGGCTCCATCAGGCCGAAGGACTTCTCCACCGAGGCGGAGACAAAGCTGCAGTAGGCGCAGCGGGTGGGGCAGAACGGGATACCCACATAGAGAGATATCTCGTTGGGCAGCAGCGCGCCCTTGGCCGCCAGTCCCGCACGGGCCGTCTCAATGGCCAGACGGCGGCGCTCCGGCGAGACGAAGTAGGTGTCGCGCAGGACGCGATCTGTCTCACGCTCTGTTCTGCCCTGCTCCAGCATGGCACGGGCCAGCTTGCCGGGGCGGATGCCGGTGAGCGCCCCCCAGCTGGGGGTGACGCCGGTAATGTCCCGCGCCGCCTTGAAGAACGACAGCTTCAGGGCGCGCTGACGCAGACGCTCCCGCTCGTACTCATCGGGGGCGTCCGTAAGAGCAGCGCGGGAGACGCCCCGCGCCGTTTTGCCGTGATAGTGAAGGGTGGTGACGCCGGTGGCATAGCGGCTGCCCTCCGTCAGGGAGACGAAGGCGCAGTCATCCTCCCCGGGAGCGGGGGCCTCGTAGACGGGGCGCTCCTCCGGAAAGAAGGCCAGCAGGCTCTGCTCAATGGCGTAGCGATCGTCGTGGCCACGGAATTGCAGCTTCATTGCTTCGCCCCTTGCCGCATGTAGGGGTTGACGCGGCGCTCGTAGTCCAGCGTCGTCTCCCGGTCGTGGCCGGGCAGCACCCGCAGGTTGCCCTCCAGCGACGCAAGGCGGCCCAGAGATGTGAGCATCTTCCGGTAGTCGCCGCCGGGGAAGTCGCACCGGCCGCAGGAGCAGCGGAACAGGGTGTCGCCGGCGAACAGGACGTTCTGCCCCTCCACCAGCAGGCAGACGGAGCCCTCAGAGTGGCCCGGCGTCTCCAGCACGCGGATGGTCATGCTGCCCAGCGGCAGGGTGTCTCCCTCCTTGTAAAAGCGCTGGTTCTCCGGCCCCACCTTGCGGAACAGCAGCTCGCCGCGCTCCGTGTCCGCGGCGTCCTTTTCGTGGATGTACACCGGCACGTCGGGGTACTTCTCCAGCAGGGGGCGGACAGCGGAGGTGTGGTCAAAGTGGCCGTGGGTCAGCAGGATGTATTGCAGGGTGCAGCCGCTCTGCGCCACCATCTGCTCCACCCGCGGCGCATCGTCTCCGGGGTCGATGAGGGCGCAGACCTGTGCCGTTTCGTCGCACAGCAGATAGCAGTTGGTCATGATGGGCCCCACCTGAAGGGATGTGATGTGCATGGCGCGCTCCTTTCTCACAGCTGGTCGGTGTCCACCACCAGCGTCACCGGGCCGTCGTTCAGGCTCTCCACCTGCATGTAGGCGCCGAACTCGCCTGTCTCGGTGTGGAAGCCCTTGTCGCGGCACAGCTGGACGAACTTTTCGTACAGGGGGATGGCTATTTCCGGGCGGGCGGCGGCCAGAAACTCCGGACGGCGGCCCTTTTTGCAGTTGCCGTACAGCGTGAACTGGGAGACGATGAGCAGCTCGCCCTTTACGTCCTGCAGACTGCGGTTCATCTTTTCGTTCTCATCCTCGAAAATGCGCAGACCTGTCAGCTTGTCCGCCAGCTTGACGGCCTGTGCCTCGGTGTCCTCATGGGTCACGCCCAGCAGGATGAGGAAGCCCTCCCCGATCCGGGCGTGTACCTTGCCGTCGATGGTGACGGATGCGTGCTTCACGCGGGTCAATACTGCTCTCATAGCGATGTCTCCTTTTTGGTTTTGCGGCGGGGCACACTGGCCCCGCCCGACGGGGGCGGGTTTAACCGGCGGGGCGTGTAACGCGCATGACGCCGGATATCTGCTCGATCCTGCGCATGACCGTCTGCAGCTGCTGGCTGTCGGCCACATCCGTATCCAGCGTGATGAGGGCGAAGCCGTCCGGCGTGCTGCGGGCGTTCAGGGAGGAAACGTGGGTCTTGGTGCTGGAGAGCACCGTGGAGATGTCCACGATCAGGTTCAGGCGATCCTTGGCCACCACCTCCAGCGTGGTGCGGTAGCTCTCCCGGGTGTTGCCGCCCCAGGAAACCTTGATCCAGCGGCCCGTCTCCTCCGGCTTACGGCGGGCGGGGTCGGCGTTGGGACAGTCCGCCCGGTGGACGGAGATGCCGTAGCCCCGTGTAATGAAGCCCACGATCTCGTCGCCGGGCACGGGGGTGCAGCACTTGGAGAACTTCACCAGACAGTTGGTGAGCCCCTCCACCACGATGCCCTGCTCCCCCTTGGTACGCTGGGGCACGGCGGGACGGGTCTGCTGGGGCTGGTCGGCCAGCGGCACCTCCGCCTGACGCTCGGTCTGGTGCTGGTGGAGGATGCGCTGGATATCCTCCCGCAGGCGGCCCATGACCTTCAGGGCGGACACGCCGCCGTAGCCGATGGCAGCGTACATGTCGTCCAGACTGTTGTAGCACAGCTTTTTCAGGACGCCGGGGAGGTTCTCCTCGCTGGTCAGCTCCTTCAGGGTGACGCCGGTGCGCTTCAGCTCCGCCTCGAAGCTCTGGCGGCCGTTGACGATGTTCTCGTCACGCTTCTCACGCTTGAACCACTGGCGTATCTTGCTGCGGGCGTTGCTGGAGCGGGCGATCTTCACCCAGTCGCGGCTGGGGCCGTGGGCCGAACGGCTGGTCATGACCTCCACCACGTCGCCGTTGCGCAGGTGGTAGTCGAACTGGACAATGCGGCCGTTGACCTTGGCGCCGGTCATGTGGTTGCCCACGGCGGAGTGGATGGTATAGGCAAAGTCGATGGGCGTGGCCCCGGCGGGCAGGTTGATCACATCGCCGTTGGGCGTGAACACGAACACCTCGTCGGCGAACATGTCCACCTTCAGAGAGTGGATGAAGTCCTCAGCGTCGGCGTCCTCCTGATTCTCCAACAGGCGGCGCACCCACTCGTAGCCGCGCTCGTCGCCGGCGCCTTGCCCGTTCTGCTTGTACTTCCAGTGGGCGGCCACGCCGTATTCGGCGACCTCGTGCATCTCCTTGGTGCGGATCTGCACCTCGAAGGGGATGCCGCTCTCGCCCACCACCGTGGTGTGCAGGCTCTGGTACATGTTGGGCTTGGGGGTGCCGATATAGTCCTTGAAGCGGCCCAGAATGGGCTTGTACAGGTCGTGGATCAGGCCCAGCACGTTGTAGCAGTCCGCCACCGTGTCCACGATGACGCGGAAGGCGAACAGGTCGAACACGTCGTCCAGCGACTTGTTCTGGGTATACATCTTGCGGTAGATGGAGTAGGGGTGCTTCATGCGGGCCTGCACCGTGGCGTCCACCCCCGCCTCACGCAGACGGGTGGTGATCTGATCGTGGACGGCGGACATGAAGCCGTCGTACTCCGCCGCCTTCTCATCCAGCGCTTCGGTGATCTCCCGGTAGCCCACGGGATCCAGATATTTCAGGGAGAGATCCTCCAGCTCCCACTTCATCTTCTGCATGCCCAGACGGTGGGCGATGGGGGCGTAGATCTCCATGGTCTCAAAGGATTTCTGCTTCTGCTTCTCCGGCGTCTGATACTCCATGGTGCGCATGTTGTGGAGACGGTCGGATATCTTGATGAGGATGACCCGGATATCCTTGGCCATGGCTATCAGCATCTTGCGGAGGTTCTCCATCTGCTCCTCCTCCTTGGAGGTGTAATGGACGCGGGTCAGCTTGCTGACGCCCTCCACCAGATCGGCCACCGTGGGGGAGAACAGCTTGCTGATCTCCTCGTGGGTGGCGGAGGTGTCCTCAATGGTGTCGTGAAGCAGGGCCGCCACGATGGACTCCGTGTCCAGATGCAGCTCCTCCGCCACGATCTGGGCCACGGCCAGTGGGTGGGTGATGAACGGCGAGCCGTCCTTCCGGTTCTGCCCGGCGTGGTGGGCGGCGGCGTACTCGTAGGCAGCGTGGATCTGATCAAAGCCGGCGGCGGGATTATAGCCTTTGACAGTCTCGATGAGATGGTCGTACATTTCCTGCGGCGTCACTGTCCAACGCCCCCTTTCTCAATATTCTCATGGAGCCACAGCAGGTGGGGCGACTGCCCCAGCACTACCTTCCGCCCCCGGTGCAGATGAAGGGTCACATCGTCCCCCTGACGCTCCAGCGTCAGAAGTCCCCGTTCGGCAAACACCGCCAGACACAGGGCCGCACGGGGGAACGGCTCCGCCTTGCCCAACTCTGCCGCCAGCGTGCGCAGCAGCGGGAGATAGCCGGTGGTGAGGCCGCCCTCCGGGACGGTGCGTTCCAGAAAGCGCCACGCGGCGGCGAACTGCTCCCGCGTGGGCAGCAGACGGCGGGCGTCCCGGGCGGATATGGGCTGACGCGCCGCACACTGTTCCGCCAGCGCCAGAGACTCCTGCTCCCGGCCGCTGGGCCGGAGGGACGGGCGCAGATCCACCATCTGCAGCTGCACCGTCCGGCTGCCCCGGAACTCGTTGACCTGCAAATAGAAGGCGGCGTCCACCCGGTCGCCGGGCCGGCAGCCGCAGTCCTCGGCCACGGTAGAGAAGAAAATGCCGTCGAACTGGGCGCTGCCCTTACCAAGGCGCAGCTTCAGGTGACGGTTCCGCCCCACGTTCTGGGTGCGCAGCAGCGTGGCCCCCAGCAGGCAGAACACCGGGCGGGCGTTGCCGCTGCCGTAGGGCTCCAGCGCGGACAGAGCCTCCAGCTCCTCCAGCGTCACGGCGGAGGGGTGGGTGATGGCCACGTCCACGTCCAGCACGGACACCGGGGCCGCGCCGCCCCGGAAGCTGCGGGCATAGTCGTTCATCCGCTCACGGAAGGCGGGGATATTGGCCTCCTCGATGGTGAAGCCCGCGGCCAGCTCGTGGCCGCCGAAGCCCAGCAGCAGATCCTTGCAGTTTTCCAGCGCGGCAAACAGGTTGAAGCCGCCCCAGCTGCGGCAGGAGCCCTTGCCGGTGTCCCCGTTGAGGTGGATCATGAAGCTGGGGCGGGAGTATTTCTCGGAAAGGCGGCTGGCCACGATGCCCACCACGCCCTGATGCCAGCGGCTGCTCTCCAGCACCAGCGCGCTGCGGTCGCGGTCGGGCAGGCGGGCGATCATCTCCTCCGCCTGGGAGTAGATGGTCTGCTCCACGTTCTGCCGCTCCCGGTTCAGGGCGCACAGCTCGCGGGCCATGCGCTCGGCCTCCGCCGGGTCGGTACACAGCAGCAGCTCCGCCGCCTTGTCGGCGGCGCCCATGCGGCCCGCCGCGTTGATGCGGGGCGCCAGCACGAAGCCGATCTGGACGGAGGTGATCTCACGGCCGGCAAGGCCGGCCTCCTTCAGAAGGGCGTGAAGCCCGATAAAGTCGGAGTGCTCGATGGCGGCAAGGCCCCGGGATACGATGGTGCGGTTCTCGCCGGACATCTGCATCACGTCGGCCACGGTGCCGATGGCGGCCAGCGTGCAGTAGCGGGAGAACAGGGCCTCCTCCCTGTCCGGGCCGCCCAGCGCCAGCGCCAGCTTCAGCGCCACGCCGCAGCCCGCCAGATGCTTGAAGGGATAGCCGCAGTCGGGCCGGTGGGGGTCTACCACCGCCACGGCGCGGGGCAGCGTCTCCTTGCACTCGTGGTGGTCGGTGACGACCACGTCCATGCCCAGAGAGTTGGCGAAGTCTACCTCCTCCACGCCGGTGATGCCGCAGTCCACGGTGATCAGCAGGCGGGTTCCCTTGCGGTACAGGCCCTCGATGGCGTCGACGCTCAGGCCGTAGCCGTCCTCGATGCGGCGAGGGATATAGTGCAGCACATCGGCGCCCCGGCTCTGGAGATAGTCCACCAGAATACAGGTGGCGGTGATACCGTCCACGTCGTAGTCGCCGAACACGGCGATCCTCTCGTGGTCGGCCAGCGCCCGCTGCACCCGCTCCACAGCCTTGTCCATGTCGGCCATGAGGAAGGGGCTGTAGGTCAGGCGCTGCTCATGCTCCAGAAAGGCGGCGGCCTCCTCCGCCGTGGCGATGCCCCGGGAGGCCAGCACCGCCGACACAAGACAGGGATAACCCGCCGCCGTCAGACGGGCCGCCGCCTCGGGGTGCGGCTCGGCAATGCGCCATTTCTGAAATTTCACGGTGGGCCACCTCCCTCCTGCCGGCGGCAGAAACTATGCCGCCAGTTTCATCGTTGTAAGAATACTTTATTATAACAAACGCGGAGGAAAAGGTAAAGGGTAAAATACTGACGGTCGTGTACGGGTTGCATTTGTCGAAAAGATGGGGTACAATGAACACAATTCAGACAGAATCGAGGGTTTGCCCATGCGTCCTGACGGAACGAGAGTGAAGAACCTGCCGCCTATCGTGGCAGCTGTCCCCTATATCATGCCCAAGCGGTACGACGCGCAGAACAGCATCACCGAGAACATCGACGAGGAGGTCATCAAGGCCTACATCCGCGAGAAGCGGCGCGGCGGCGTCCGCATCAACCACATGGCCGTCATCATCGCCGCGTACTACAAGGCGGTGCAGACAAATCCCAAGCTGAACTACTTCGTGATGAACAGCCGCATCTACCAGCGCAACCACTTCTGCGTGTCCTTCGTGATCCTGAAGAAGCTGGCGGACGGCTCGCCGGACGAGACGACGCTGAAGATCTATCTGGAGCCAAAGGATACAGTGTTCACCATCCAACAGAAGATCAGCGATGTCATCGCCGCCAACAGCCAGACGGAGCAGAAGAACAGCACCGACAGGTTCGCACGGATGATGTTCTCCGTACCCGGCCTGCCCAAGTTCGTGCTGTGGCTGGCCTATCATCTGGACAAGCACGGACTGCTGCCCCGGAAGATCATCGACCTCAGTCCGTTCCACACCAGCATGTTCATCACCAATCTGGCCTCCATCAAGACCAGCTACATCCACCACCACTGCTACGAATTCGGTACCACCAGCGTGTTCGTGTGCATGGGCAAGCCGGTGCCCAACTATATGAGCGGCGATCTGAGCAAAAAGATGATGCCGCTGGGCATCGTCATGGACGAGCGTATCTGCACCGGCTACGAGTACGCGGCGTTCTGCAACGACTTCCGCAAGTACATCCGGCGGCCGGAGCTGCTGGAGACGCCCTTTGACGGCAGCGATGCGCCGGGGGCAGCGGCTGCGGAGGAGCGGGAGACGGCGGCGGTGTGACCGGGAAACCGCTCGGGAATCGTAAATACATATAAAAACACAGGGACGGCGCGTTAGCGCCGTCCTTCATGCTGTCGGGAAAAGCCGCCGGCTTTTTCGACAGCATGAACAATGCCGTTATTTTTGTGCCGCTGCGTGGCACAAAAATATGCGCTTCGCGCAGCGCACGCCTTGCGAGGCAAGGCTCAGCGCGGCATTTGATCCGATGCGAGGCGGGCGCTGCCCCCTCGCGCTCCCCCTCTGTGCAGGGGAAATTGTCCGGGAAAAATAATATCTGCCGATAAACACAGGGACGGCGCTGACGCGCCGTCCCTGTGTGCGGGTATAAGGGGGAGATATGTGAGGAAGTGAATATCTCAGAAGAGCAGGGCCCAGCCCAGGAAGCCGAGGCAGGCCACCACGCCGGTGAACAGCAGAACCACCACCAGATAGCCCATGATGTCGCGGGCGGACAGCTTGGCGATGCCCAGCGCAGGCAGCGCCCAGAACGGCTGGATCATATTCGTCCACTGATCGCCCCAGGCGATAGCCATGGCGGTACGACCAGCCTCGATACCCATTTCCGCGCCGGCAGGCATCATAATGGGCCCCTGCACGGCCCACTGGCCGCCGCCGGAGGGAACGAAGAAGTTGACGATACCGGCTGCCAGGAAGGACAGCATGGGGAACGTCACGTTGGTGGAGATGCTTACGAAGAACTCGGAGATAACGCCCGCCAGAGACACGCCCTGATCGTTGGCGGCCACCATCATGCCCATGATACCGGCATAGAACGGGAACTGCAGCAGGATACCGGCGGCGCCGGCAGCGGCATCACCGATGGCGTCCACATAGCGGCGCAGGTCGCCGTGGAGCAGCAGGCCCAGAAACAGGAAGATCATGTTCACGATGTTCAGACCCAGCGTGAAGCCGTTCTGCACGAAGTAGTACACGATGTAGATAAAGCCGAAGATCACGGTGATGACCCACAGGATCTTGGAGTGCTCCAGCTTCTCGGCGGGGGTATCCAGCGGATACTCCTTCTCCGCCTCGTCCACCAGCAGCGCGGGGTTGACGGTGACGGTATGCTCCTTGTGGGGGTGCATGGCATAGTTGACAAAGGGCATCAGCACCAGAATGACGCCGCACATGATGAGGTTCATGGGGTGGAATACCGTGGCGGTGATGGGTGCCTGATAGGTCACCTCACCGAAGGCCTTGCCGGCCACCAGATCCAGAGGGATGGAGCCGGACAGACCGGCGTGCCAGATCACGAAGCCGGAGTAGGCGGAGGCGATCAGCAGAGGATAGTCCACGGTGGGAACGCGGCGGACCACTTCCTTGGCCAGCAGAGCGCCCACCACCAGGCCGAAGCCCCAGTTCAGCCAGCAGCAGATGGTGGAGACGAAGGTTGTGATCAGGATCGCGCTCTTCTTGTCTTTGGCCAGGCTGGCAATGGCGCCCAGCGCCCGTTTGCAGATCTTGGCGGAAGCCATGGCGGAACCCAGCACCAGCACCAGCGCCATCTGCATGGAGAAAGACAGCAGGCCCCAGAACCCCTTGGAGTTGCCCCAGGCGTTGACCAGCGCCACAGGCCCCTGCTGCGTGCCGATCATGGCGGCGATGAACACCACGATCGTCAGGATAATGGCGAACAGGAACGGGTCCGGCAGCCACCGGTTGACGATACGGACGCAGCCATTGGTGAATTTCTTGAACATAATACTCCCCCTTGCCTTTCACATGTTTGGATGAAAAAAGCTACGATCCTATTATATCCATTGTTAAAATTTTGTCAATATATTTTGAATATTTTGTGAACGTGAAAATTATTTCCAGACATGTTCCCTATTTGCCCACACAAAACCGTTCGAAGATCCGCGCGGTCACATCCTCCCGGATGCTGGCGCCGGTAAGCTCTCCCAGCGCGGAAAGGCCCTGCTCCACATCGGTGAGCACGGCGTCGGCCGTCACGCCCGCCGCCAAGGCGGTCTGCGCCCGTTCCACGCTCTCCAGTGCCCGCCGGGCGGCGGCGGCCTGCCGGGCGTTGGTCAGCAGCTCTCCCGCACCCTGATCCCCGCCGGTGGGGAACAGCTCCGCGACCTGCCCGGCCAGGCGGTCCAGCCCTTCCCCGGTGGCGGCGCTGACCACGCAGACGCGGCCGAACCGCCGCTTCAGCCTCTCCAGATCCACCGCCAGCGGCAGGTCGGACTTGTTGACCAGGCAGATCACCCGGGGCGCCGCGGCCGCCTGCTCCATGGCCTGCTCATCCTCCACGGTCAGGGGGGCGGAGCCGTCCAGCACCAGCAGCGCCAGCTCCGCAGCGGCCAGGGCGCAGCGGCTGCGCTCCACGCCCAGCCGCTCCACCGTATCCTCCGTCTCCCGCAGTCCCGCCGTATCGATGAGCCGGAGCACCACGCCGCCCAGACGGCAGCGCTCCTCCACCGTATCCCGGGTGGTGCCGGGCACGTCTGTGACGATGGCCCGCTCGTAGCCCACCAGCGCGTTGAGCAGAGAGGATTTCCCCGCATTGGGCCGCCCCGCCAGCACGCAGGGCACGCCGCCGCAGATATACCGCCCCCGGTCATAGGTGGCCAGCAGGCCCTCCAGCGCCTCCCGGGCCCGGTCCAGCGCGCCGCCAATGGTCTCAGAACGGAAGGGGTCGATCTCCTCGTCCGGATAGTCCAGTACCGCGTGAAAGTGGGCCAGTACGTCCACCAGGCCGTCGTAGACGGCCCGCACCCGCCTCCCCAGCACGCCGGAGAGCTGTCCGGCAGCCTGCCGCACGGCGGCGGGCGTCTCCGCATCCACCAGGTCCGCCACCGCTTCCGCCTGGGTCAGGTCCAGCCGGCCATGGAGAAAGGCCCGTTTGGTAAACTCCCCCGGCAGCGCCTGCCGGGCCCCCTGGCGGAACAGGGACTCCAACCCCAGGGAGAGCACCATGGGGGAGCCGTGACACTGTACTTCCGCGGTATCCTCCCCGGTATAGCTGTGGGGCGCGCGGGAAATCGTGGCCAGGGCCTGATCGATGACCGACCCGTCCGGCCCCAGCAGGGCTCCGTAGATCAGCCTGCGGTCCTGCTGCTCCGCCAGGGGAAGCCCGCTGGCCGGGCGAAAGACCGCCGAGGCGGCGGCAATGGCGCCGTCGCCGGACAGCCGCAGGATCCCGATGGCCCCGGGCGCCGGGGCGGTGGCGATGGCGGCAATGGTATCGGACATGGGAAACACCCCTTTCTCTTCCCGTCGTGCTTCTTCATCTTCCAGGGACTGGTAGACGTAAAACTTTGTGGATTCCGCCGTTGATTTTTTTCTTGACTTCTTTTATGTCAACTTATCTTTGCATAACCGCCGGAATTTTCAGGGTCTGCACCGTTGTGGAAAACCCTGTGGAAAATGTGGAAAACCTCATGAACGGTGGATTTACAAAAATTTTACCAAAATAAGGCGCTGCATATTCCCCTGTATAATGCCCGTCAAAAGAATATTACGTTTTTTCCTATGACTGGCAGGAGCCGAACGTGTCCTCCCGTCCCCGAAGGGCGGGCGCGGGGGCGCAGGGGTCCTGTTTTCTAATTCTGCCGGAACACGTGCTGGTCGGTAAGCTTGAGCAGCTCCAAAACGCTTTCGAATTCCTGCCGCTCCCCGCTGTCCAGCCATTCCAGATAGCCCTGCCAGGTGGTATTGCGGCGTGTGACGACCGACAGGAGGAAGGTCGTCACCTGCCCGGCGGCGGCGGCTACCTCCCCGGCCGGGATCCCGTCCTCCACCCCCAGGGCGGCAGGGGGCTGCTGCTCCATTTTACCGGGCACAAAAGTGCGCACCCGCTGAAAGGCCTGGGGAAAATTCTGGGCGTCCAGCACCGCCTCCACCTGGAGCAGCAAATCTCCGATATCGGTGAACACGATGGGGCGGACCAGCCGCTGACCAAAGACCCGGCCGCTGATGCGGCCCTGCTCGGCACGGTCCACGCATACCCGCAGGGCGGCGGAGTTATGGTTAAGTCGGATGGACATAAGGCACGCCTCCTTTTAGACTTGGGCACTGAGCCGCTTTTGCAGCCACTCAGGGTTCATACAATAGCGCAGGGCCTCGGCCGGGGCGATCCGTCCGGCCTGGGCCAGCTTCAGGATGCTCTGATCCAGGGTGATCATTCCCTGGGCCGCGCTCTGGGCGATGACGTTGTCCAGCTGGTGGGCCTTGGATTCCCGGATCAGATTGCGCACGGCGTTGTTTGCCGTCATCACTTCGAACGCCGGCACCAGCGTCCCGTCCACAGCCGGGATCAGCGTCTGGGACACGACCCCCTCCAGCACCAGCGCGATCTGGGTACGGATCTGCCCCTGCTGTTCCGGCGGGAAAGAATCCACGATGCGGTCGATGGTGTTGGCCGCGCCGATGGTATGCAGGGTGGAGATGACCAGGTGCCCCGTCTCGGCGGCGGTAACGGCGGCCCGGATGGTCTCCGCGTCCCGCATCTCCCCCAGCAGGATGATATCGGGCGCCTCCCGCAGCGCCGCCCGCAGCGCGGC
>OLGB01002557.1_pt1 | contig 19071 bp, 18 predicted proteins | sample 1605691 | NCBI WGS metagenome assembly OLGB01 (sample SAMEA3888925, study PRJEB22519) | human gut metagenome | biome: human gut; feature: human-associated habitat; material: faeces | place: Denmark | collected 2010 | reverse complement strand
ATTATCGGGAAAGAACTGTTGAGAGTCTGGAACTGCAATTTTTTAAGGAAAGTTATGAAGCAGACTGCCCTGAAGGGGCTGGGTTTTCACCGATTTCGTTCCTTATTTTGGAAAATTCCAAAAGTGAGCGGCTATATTCCGCACAATGTGATTCAAATGAGATTACGCTTACTATCGAAAAAGAATCGGGTTTTTTCAGCACGGACTCGTGGGTGCTGCATGAAGAATTGTTCCTCGCCCGCGGCGTAACGCAGGAGGACATCGAAAGTGAAAACAGAAAGTTTTTAGACTATCTGTTTTATTTGGACAAGCATAAGAACGGCAGGGCACAGATCGGTCCGACTGCTGAATAAACTAAAAGTTATATTTAAAATAAAAGCCTCATATACTTTACCACTAAAGGTGAAAGGGTGAGGCTTTTTTATGTGGAAAAAGATAGTATCGAGTCTTGTGGGGGTAAGCCTGATTCTCTGCGGATTCGTCGGACTTTCACGATTAGGAGAAAAGCTGCCGAAGCAGGAGCCGATTGAAGTCGAAACCGTAAACGATGTGCCGAGCCGCGACAAAGGGCCGCAGGCAGCCTTCAGCGTCGAAGCCAAGGGCGCGGTTCTGATTGACGCGGAGAGCGGAGAAGTGCTGTTTCAGCAGGATGCACATAAGGAGCTGCCGCTTGCGTCCGTAACGAAGGTTATGACGATGCTGCTCGTGATGGAGTCCGTGGAAAACGGCAAAATCACCCTTGACGATGAAGTTACGATTTCGGAACGCGCCGCTTCCATGGGAGGTAGTCAGATGTACATGGAGGTTGGTGAAACGCATCCGGTGCGCGAGCTGATGGAAGGCGTTGCGATGGCGTCTGCCAACGACGGCTGTGTGGCGCTTGCCGAATATGTGGCAGGCAGCGAAGAAATTTTCGTGGAGCGCATGAACGCCCGCGCGAAGGAACTGGGGATGGTCGACACGCATTTTGTCAATACGAACGGACTTCCTGTAGCAGATCACTATTCCAGCGCATATGATATAGCAGTCATGTCGAAGAAACTCTATGCCTTCGAGGAAACACACAAGTGGTTCACCACTTGGCAGAGCACGATAACCGTGGGCCTTCCGGGCAAAGAGAAGGAATTCAGACTGACCAACACCAACAAGCTGATTAAAGCCTATCCGGGCTGCAACGGCATCAAAACAGGATTCACAAACGATGCAGGCTTCTGCCTCAGCGCATCGGCGACACGCGATGACACACATCTGATTGCAGTGGCGCTCGGCTGCCAGACTTCCAAAATCCGAAACGCGCAGGTTGCGAAACTGTTCGACTACGGATTTGCCAACTATGAGGCCGCGGTGGTTGCCGAAAAAGGCGATATCGTGGGTGAAATGCGGATCGCACACGGAACACCGGAGACGGTGCACCTGGTGGCGGGAGAAAAGATGACAGCTCTTACCGCAAAAGGAGAAAAAGATGCTGTTACGAGTGAAATCTCACTGAACGAAAATATTCCGCTGCCGCTTAAGGCAGGGGAAAAAGTCGGAGAAATGGTAGTGTATAAATCAGGAACCGAAGTCGGACGGTATCCGGTTTTAGCAGAAAAGAGTGTCGAAAAGGCAAGCTTCAAAGACCTTGCAATACGAAAAATCACAGGCTAGAAGAAAAGCCGCCGGGCGGGCTGTTACATGCGAAAGAGGAGGTAAACCAAGTGGAACAGGAATATATTCTGTCATTTTCATCTTTTTACAAAGCGGCATATGCCGAGGATATGCTTGAAGAGAGCGGAATCCGCTCGACCATGAAAAAACTGCCGCCGGAGCTTATCCGATCATGCGGAACGGGGCTCTATCTGCGAAGCAGTGACATTGAAGAAGTGCTGCGGGTGTTGGACAATAAGCAAATTGTGCCGCTTGGCGTTTTCCGCATAAAAAGAGAGGGGAAAAATCGCAAGAGCTATATAAGAGTACGGTAGCATATGAGGTCTGCCGAGGTGAAGAGTCGTTATACGGACACCTCAGGCAGGCCTTCTTTATTGCCGGCAGAAGGAGAGGAGTGTCAAAATGGAAGAAAAAATCAAAATCGCAATTGTCGGTTACGGAAATCTGGGAAAGGGTGTGGAAGCTGCGGTGAATGCAAGCCCGGATATGCGGCTGACAAATATTTTCACAAGGCGGGCACCGAAAGCGGTTGCAATTCGGACAGCAGGGGTTGAAGTGCTCTCTGCAAAACTTCTGGAGAAGGCAGAGGCGCAGTTTGAAAAACCGGATATACTCGTCGTGTGCGGCGGGTCGGCAAACGATCTGCCGTGGCAGAGCCCGAAATACGCAGGACATTATAATATCGTGGACAGCTTCGACAATCACGCGAAAATCCATGAACATTTTCAAAAAGTGGATGCTGCCGCGCAGAAAGGCGGCAGGCTTGCAGTTATTGCAGCGGGCTGGGATCCGGGACTGTTTTCGCTCAGCCGCATGCTGGCGGAAGCGTTGCTGCCGTGTGGAGAAAGCTATACCTTTTGGGGAAGGGGAATCAGCCAGGGACATTCGGACGCGGTCCGCTCAATCGAAGGCATACTCGATGCACGTCAGTACACGATTCCCAAAGAAGATGTGCTGAAAAAAATCCGCACGGGCGAAATATGCAATGCACTTTCAGACCGGCAGTGCCACAGGAGGGAATGTTTCGTGGTTTGTGAGGACGGAGGCAATCCGAAAAAAATCCGCCGCAAAATTTTACATATGCCCGACTATTTTGAGGGTTATGAAACGGAAGTACATTTTATCAGTCAGGAAGAGCTGCAGGAAAAGCACTCGAAAATGCCGCACGGAGGGACGGTTATCCGCGTCGGAAAAACCGGGGGAGAAAACAAGGCAGTCTATGATTTTTCTTTGAAAATGGATTCCAACCCGGAATTTACGGGTGCCGTTCTCACGGCGTATGCACGGGCTGCATACCGGCTTGCGGCAGAGGGAGAATCCGGATGCCGGACGGTTTTTGACATTCCGCCGCTTCTGCTGTCACCTTATGGTCAGGAATCATTAATAAAAAAATTTTTGTGAGGGAAAAAGACTTTTCGTGTAGGCCTTTTTATGGTAGAATAAATAAGATTGGTGAGAGCAAAGAAATTTTTCCGGGAGGTAGCGGATGAAACCCATATACAAAAGAGTTTTACTGAAAATCAGTGGAGAAGCGCTTGCAGGTGAGCAGCGTTTCGGAATTAATGAAGAGATGACTCGAAAGGTTGCCAAAGAAGTCAAGGAAATTCACGATCTGGGCGTGCAGGTGGCAATCGTTGTCGGCGGCGGCAACTTCTGGAGAGGCAGAACCAGCAAGGATATGGACCGCGCGACGGCAGACTATATGGGGATGCTGGCAACCGTGATGAATTCGCTGGCGCTTCAGGACGCATTTCTGGCACTGGGCGTTGACGCGAAGGTACAGACCGCAATCGAAATGAAGGAAATCGCAGAGCCGTATGCAAGAAGAAGAGCACTCAGCCATCTCGACCACGGCGATGTGGTAATCTTCGGAGCAGGAACGGGAAATCCGTTCTTCTCAACTGACACAGCAGCAGCGCTTCGAGCTGCGGAAATCGACGCAGATGTCATTTTGCTGGCAAAGAATATTGACGGCGTTTATGACAGCGACCCGGCACTGAATCCAAAGGCTGTGAAATTTGACGAACTGACGCATATGGAAGTTGTGGAAAAAGACCTCAAGGTGATGGACTTGACGGCCGCAACCCTGTGTAAGGACAACGGGATTATGATTCATGTGTTTGCAATCGCCGAGGACGGAAATGTGCTCCGTGCCATTCAGGGCGAGAAGATAGGAACGATTATAAAGTAGGAGGAAAAGATGGAAACCATTAAGAAAAATCTTGAAGAAAGAAGCAGGAAGACGATATCGATTTTGAAAGAGGACTTAAACACAGTCAGAGCGGGAAGAGCAAACCCTGCGCTCCTTGACAAGGTCATGGTTGATTATTACGGTTCACCGACGCCGCTTAAGAACCTGTCCAACATTTCGGTTCCGGATCCGAGAACTTTGATGATTACGCCGTTTGACCCGAAGTCCATCTCGGAAATCGAAAAGGCAATCAATATTGCCAATATCGGAATCAATCCGTCCAACGACGGTAAGTGCGTGAGACTTGTGATTCCGCAGGTTACGGAAGAAAGAAGAAAAGAGCTCACCAAGACGGTTAAGAAAATGGGAGAGGACAGCAAGGTTGCGGTAAGAAACCTCAGAAGAGAAGCAAACGACGAACTGAAGAAACTTGAAAAGAACCATGAGATTACGGAAGACGAGCTGAAGAAGGCATTGGACGATGTTCAGAAGGCAACGGACAAGACGACGAAGGAAATCGACGACATCATCGCAGCGAAAGACAAAGAAATCATGGAAGTTTAATTTTGCCTTTTTGCGGAAAAATATTAAGAAGAAATGATTGTGTGGCTGTGCTTTTGCAGCCACACTCTTTGTAGGAGACAGAATGAGTGAATCAGTGAAGATTCCGCGGCATGTGGCGGTCATCATGGACGGAAACGGCAGATGGGCGGAAAAGAACAAGGTAACAAGGCTCAGCGGACATAATCAGGGTATGTATACCATGAAGGAGATTATCAAAAGGGCGGATGTGCTGGGCATCAAGTATTTAACGGTATATGCGTTTTCAACCGAAAACTGGAAGCGTTCGCAGGAAGAGGTGGGCGGAATTTTCAATCTGCTCGTTAAATTCGTGGGAAGCGAGCTTGCGGAACTTTCAGCAAACAATGTAAAGGTGCATATGCTGGGTGACTATGAGAAGGTGCCGCAGTCTGCGGTTAAGAGCATTGAAAAAGCTGTGAATGCGACGAAGGACAATACGGGGCTGCAGTTCAACATCGCGCTGAATTACGGAAGCCGTGCGGAAATCGCAAGGGCTGCCCGCCGAGCAGCGGAGGAAGCAGCCGCGGGACGGATTAACACGGAAGATATCGATGAGGAAATGATTTCAAGATATCTGTATACAGGTGATGAGAACGGCAATATCCCCGATCCGGATTTGATTATCAGGACAAGCGGAGAACAGCGTCTGTCAAACTTTCTGCTTTGGCAGGCGGCATACAGTGAATTTGCGTTTACGGATTCGCTTTGGCCGGATTTCAGTCCGGAGGAGTTTGAAAAAATAATCGGGGAATTTTGCCACAGGAGCCGCAGATTCGGCGGACGGAAAGGATAGAGGTGAAAAACATGAAGACAAGAATCATTTCGGCATGCATCATGCTGCCGCTGATTGCCCTGGTATATTTCGGCGGATACCTGCTGATGGCAGCCTGCATCGTCGTAAGTTTTATCGGTGTTCACGAGTTTTATAAAGGATATGAAGCAGTCGGCAGCAGACCGGCATACGGACTTGCCTATGCGGCGATTGTGCTGCTTTACGCAGCGGAAATCCTTGCGCCGGGAATTCCGTCTTTGATTTTGCTTTGGGTTGTGCTTGTGGTTATGGGGTCGATGATATACGGATTCAATGTTGAGGAAAGAAAACTTGAGGATATGTCAGCAACTCTTCTTGGAATTCTGTACTGTGTACTTTTTCCGTTCCACATTGTGCTGATCGACCGGACCGAATACAGCATCCTGATATGGCTTGTGTTCCTTGCATCATTCGGAACGGACATTATGGCGTATTTCGTGGGAATGGCAGTCGGAAAGCATAAGCTTTGTCCGCATCTAAGTCCGAAGAAGAGTAAAGAAGGCGCGGTCGGCGGTGTTTTGGGAAGCATTGTTTTTTGCGGAATCTTTGCGTATCTTGTCGTTCCGGACATGATGACGGAATGCATGATTATTTCTGTGGTCGGAAGCGTGGTAGCACAGTTTGGCGACCTTGCGGCTTCGGCATTCAAGAGACAAATGGGCATCAAGGACTACGGCAGCCTCATACCGGGGCATGGCGGAATTCTGGACAGATTTGACAGCGTATTCTTTACGGCACCGATGGTGTATTACTGCATTCTGTTTGTAAATGAGGCGCAGAAGGCGATGCCGGTTTTGCTGTAAAAAAGGGTTTAGTTGGAGAAACAGATGAAAAAGATTACTGTATTGGGAAGTACCGGCTCCATCGGAACGCAGAGTCTTGAGGTAATAAAAGCGCATCCGGACAGGTTTCGGGTTGAGGCACTGACCTGCGGAAAAAACAAAAAGAAGCTGGAGGAACAGATTGAAAAGTTCAGACCTGCCTTTGCGGTCACAGAGCGTGAAGAGGACGCCCACGATCTTATGCGAAAGTTTCCGCGGACGGAGTTTTCATGGGGGGAAAAGGGTCTGATTGAAGCAGCTGAGGGCGGATGTGACATGGTTCTCAACGCACTGATGGGAATGCGTGGACTTGCGCCGACCTATGCGGCAATTCAGGCAGGAAAAGACATTGCGCTCGCAAACAAGGAAACATTGGTTGCCGGAGGAGAACTCGTAATGGATGCAGCGGCGAAAGCGGGAGTAAAGCTTCTGCCGGTGGACAGCGAACACAGCGCAATTTTTCAATGTCTGGAAGGAAATCAAAACCGACCGGTTAAGAAAATTCTTTTGACGGCAAGCGGCGGACCGTTCAGGGGCTATACGAAGGAACAGCTTGAAAATGTGACGCTGGCGCAGGCTCTGAAGCACCCGAAATGGAACATGGGTGCGAAAATTACAATCGATTCGGCGACGATGATGAACAAGGGCCTTGAGGTGATTGAAGCCAGGTGGCTCTTTGATGTGGAAGCGGAAAAAATACAGATTCTGGTACATCCGCAGAGCATCGTGCATTCCGCAGTGGAGTTTATGGATAATTCGGTAATCGCGCAGCTCGGCGTGCCGGACATGCGGATTCCAATCAGTCTGGCGTTAGGCTATCCGGACAGGCTGAAAAACGGGGAACGCGAACTTGACTTTTTCGGTGAAGGCTCGAATCTGACTTTTGAAAAGCCGAATCCGGAGGTGTTTGGCTGTATTTCGCTGGCATATGAAGCGATTGCACGGGGTGGAAGCTGCCCGGCGGTTATGAATGCGGCAAACGAAGTTTTGGTTGCGGCGTTTTTGGAAGAGAAAATTCGTTTTGTGGACATCGAAAAAACACTTGCATGTATTCTCGATGCACATAAAACTGCATATAATTTGGATTTAGAGGGTATTTTAGAAATCGACAAAGAGACGAGAAAATTAACGAGGGAGATTTTATGAAGACAGCAATTCTTGCGATTATACTGTTTTGCATTATGATTTTTCCGCATGAGCTGGGGCATTACATCGCAGCGAAAAAATGCGGAGTCAAGGTCAACGAATTTGCGTTCGGCATGGGACCGGTGATTTGGAAAAAGCAAAAAGGAGAGACGCTGCACAGCATTCGCCTTTTCCCAATCGGCGGATTCTGCGCGATGGAAGGCGAGGATGAAGACTCGACCGATGAGCGGGCGTTCGGACAGAAAAAGCCATGGCAGAAGATCATTATCCTTGCGGCGGGCTCTCTGATGAACCTTGCCTGTGCGATTGTGATTATGTGCCTGATAGCGGGAATTTACGGCTTTACGACGACGACACTCGGCGAAGTCGAGAGCGGAAGCCCCGCGGCGCTTGCAGGCCTTGAGCCAAATGATAAAATTGTGAGCGTCACGACCGACAAGGTGTATAAAATTGAGGCGTGGAACGATATTTCCACTGCAATCAATACGGTTAAGGACGGGCAGTCCGTCTCCGTGGAGTATGAAAGAGAGGGCAAAACCCATGCGGCTGATATAAAACCGACGATCGTTGATGGTGTGGACGCGCAGGGAAACACGGTGTCGCGCTATGTGCTGGGAATTACCTGCAAAATCAGTCATAACCCTGCAAAGGCTGCCGTCGCAGGCGTTCAGTCAACCTGGAACCTTACGAAAATGATGTTTTCGGCGATCGGACAGATCTTTACGGGCAAAGTCGGTGCAGACGAATTGACCGGGCCGGTCGGCATGGTGCAGATGGTAAGCCAGACTACCAAGTACGGTGTCTCCTATTATGCGTCGCTGGTTGCGCTGATCTGCATTAACCTCGCGATTGTGAACATGCTTCCGCTTCCGGCACTGGACGGCGGCAGAATTATTTTCGTGCTGTACAGTGCGATTACGAAGAAGCCTGTCAGCGAAAAAGTGGAAGGAATCGTACATTTGGTGGGTCTTGCGCTTTTGATGATGCTGATGGTTTATGTGACATTTAACGATGTCCTGCGAATCTTTGATTAGGTGAGAATATGAAAACGACGAAACAGGTAAGATGCGGCAGTCTGCTGATTGGAGGCGGCACGCCGATTACAATACAATCCATGACGAATGTGGATTCCGCAGACGAAAAGGGACTTTGCAGACAGATTGAAAGACTGACGGAAGCAGGCTGCGAAATCGTACGCATCGCAGTGCCGGATATGGAGTCCGCGGAAGTTTTCGCGCGCGTAAAGAAAAAATTCGCGGGCAAAGTGCCTTTGGTAGCGGATATTCACTTTGACTACAGACTGGCGCTTGCGGCGATTCAGGCGGGCGCGGACAAGGTCAGAATCAATCCGGGAAACATTGGAGACCGCGAAAGACTGCGCGCAGTCGTGAAAGCGGCGAAGGAGCATGAAATTCCGATTCGTGTCGGCGTAAACTCGGGCTCGCTGGAGAAGCCTATTTTACAGAAATACGGGCGCGTGACGGCGGAAGGCCTTGCCGAAAGCGCATTGAACAATTTAAAGTTAATCGAGGAACTGGACTATGACGCGCTGGTCGTTTCCATCAAATCCTCGGATGTGCGGATGAACTATGAAGCACATAAAATTTTGTCAGCGAAGACGGATTATCCGATTCATATCGGTATTACGGAGGCCGGGACACTCGAAAGAGGCAAGGTGAAATCCGCAATCGGAATCGGAGCCCTGCTGCTTGCGGGAATCGGCGACACGATGCGCGTTTCTTTAACTGCAGATCCGGTCGAGGAAGTAATTTTTGCAAAAGAAATTTTGAGAAATGTCGGACTTCGCAAGGCAGGAATCGACCTGGTTTCCTGCCCGACCTGCGGACGAACGAAAGTCGATTTGCAGGCGCTGGCGGCAGAAGTTGAGAGGCGGCTTCTCCCACTCTCCGAAAAACTTGAGAAATCCGGAGAAAGAAGCCTCAAAGTTGCAGTGATGGGCTGCGCGGTAAACGGTCCCGGCGAAGCAAAGGAGGCAGATTTCGGAATCTGCGGCGGAGACGGCAGAGGGTTGCTTTTCTCTAAGGGCGAAATCGTAAAAGCGGTATCGGAGGATCTGCTTGTTGACGAACTGATTAAGATGATAGAGGCGAATATATGAAGGATCTGATCCGTGGAAGCATCAATTGGGATGCCCTGGGTGGACAAAAAAGTGAATACCGTTTCGAGCTCGGAAAGGCCGTGATTCACAAGGATACAGGGGTGCTGGATATGCCGGTGCGCCTGAATTTTGTCATGCCTTTTTTGGATTATGAGAGAATAAAGGCAATCATCATCCATAAGCTGGATCTCATCACGGATGTGAATTTTATTTTTGAGTACGAAAATCCGGTGCTTGAGGATGAAACCCTTGCAAGGCTTTTTCTGCCATACATGATTGAAGAAGTAAACGGCGAATATGTTTCCATTACTAAGATGATTGACGAGAAAGAAGTCAAAATCGAAGACCGCATGGTTACCTATTATGCTCTGGGTGATTTTGCCGCGCAGCAGCTTAATGACAGACTTGCCCGCAAATTCAGCGAAATACTCAGGGAAAGGCTCGGCCTGCATTTTGAGGTTCGGTTCGAAAACAACACGCAGCGGTTTGAAGAAATGCATAAATTTTTCCGCGAAAACGAGGGAAAAGAAATCGAACAGACGGCACGGGAATACCGCGAAGAGGTCAGAGCGCGTGCCGCAGCAGTACAAAAGCAAAGCGAAAAAAGCGCAGGCGGCGGATTTCAGCCAAAGGGCGGGTTCAGTGCAAAAGGCGGCGAGGGCGGCCGGAAGCGTAAGGAGAAGGAGCTTCCTGCATCCGGAAACCGCATTATGGGCCGCGATATATCGGGAGGCAAAACCGTCGAGCTCAGAGACATCGACCCGAAGATGGGAACGGTCGTTGTTGAGGGAATCTTGTTCAAAATCTCGGAGCGCCTGATAAAAAACGGAAATCATCTCGTGTCGCTTCTGATTACGGATAACAAGACGACGGTTTGCACGAAGGCGTTCGTGACCGAAGCCAAGTGGGGCGAAATCAATGATCTGCTGAAGCCGGGCGATGCGGTCAAAATCCGCGGCGAGGTGCAGTGGGATACCTTTGAGAACATGAACACGATTATGTTCAAAGACCTCGAAAAAGCGGACAGAGAAATCGGCCGTGAGGATACCTGGGAAGACGGCAAGCGCGTCGAGCTTCACATCCACTCCAAGATGAGCCAGATGGACGGCTTCAACGAAGCGAAGGACATCGTGGCGCAGGCGGCGAAGTGGGGACAGCCGGCGGTTGCGGTTACCGACCACGGTGTGGTTCAGGCATTTCCGGACTGCGCGGCAGAGGCGAAGAAGCAGGCAGAAAAAGGCCGTCCGATTAAGGTGATTTACGGCGTGGAGGGCTATGTCTTTGACGACGCGGACTGCATCGACGAAAACGGAGAAATCGACTACAAAACCAAGCCGACGAATCACATCATTATTTTAGCAAAATCACAGGAAGGGCTTAAGAATATCTATAAGCTGGTTTCCTATTCCCATATTAACTATTTTTATAAAAAACCGAGACTTCCGTGGTCGGTGATTGAAGCGCACCGCGAGGGCCTGATTATAGGCTCCGCGTGCAGCTACGGAGAGGTTTTCCTTTCCATGGTCAAGCGCGTTTCGTACAACAAAAGAACGCATACCCGGCATATTACCGAGCAGGCAAGTCCCGAAGAGCAGGAACGCATCGCTTCCCGCTATGACTATCTGGAAATCCAGCCGGTCATCAACAACCGATTTATGCTTGAAGAAGAATTTTACCTGGACGGCAAGCGTGTGGAGACCGAAGACGATCTGCGCACCATCAACAAAAGAATTGTCGCGCTTGCGGACAAGCTTGGAAAGCGCGTCGTGGCAACGACAGACTCCCACTATACGGAGCCTGACGATGCGATTTACCGAAACATTGTCATGGCAGGCATGGGTTACGATGATGCGGAAAACGGCGAAGGTCTTTACATGAAGACGACCGATGAAATGATGGCGGAATTTGCTTATCTTGGCGAACGCACACGCGAAGTCGTAATCGAAAATACGAACTACATATCAAGCCTTGTGGACGGTGAAATCCGTCCGGTTCCGGCAGGAAAATTCCCACCGAAGATTGAAGGTGCGGAGGATACTCTGCGAAACACCTGTATGGAGCGCGCACACGCGCAGTACGGCGATCCGCTCCCGAAGGAAATCAAAGAAAGACTGGATATTGAGCTGAATTCCATCATAAACAACGGCTATGCGGTGATGTATGTCAGCGCGCAGATGCTTGTAAACAAGTCTCTGTCGGACGGCTATCTGGTAGGCTCCCGAGGCTCGGTTGGCTCATCCTTTGCTGCAACGATGGCGGGAATCACGGAGGTAAATCCGCTCGACCCGCACTATTTGTGTCCGAACTGCAAAAAAATTATCTGGGGCGATATGCAGAAGTACGACTGCGGCGTCGATATGCCGCCGATGGACTGCCCGGACTGCGGCACGCCGATGAAGCGGGACGGCTACACGATTCCGTTCGCAACCTTCCTCGGCTTCAAAGGGAACAAAGAGCCCGATATCGACCTTAATTTCGCGGGCGAATACCAGCCGCAGGCGCATAAATACGTCGGCGTGATTTTCGGTGATAAAAACGTTTTCAAGGCGGGAACCGTAGGCACGGTAGCGGAAAAGACCGCTTACGGCTATGTCGCGAAATATTTTGAAGAGAGAAACATTCCGGTAAATAAATACGAGAAAGACAGACTTACGCAGCACTGTACGGGCGTAAAGCGGACGACGGGTCAGCATCCGGGCGGCATCGTAATCTGTCCGGACGACCATGAGATCTTTGAGTTTTGTCCGATTCAGCATCCGGCAAACGATGTGAACACGGATATTGTCACAACCCATTTCGATTACCACAAAATCGACGAGAACCTTTTGAAGCTCGATATTCTCGGTCACGATGTGCCGTCCATGATCCGTCAGCTTCAGGACATGACGGGTACGGACCCACTGAAAATCGACCTGACCGACCGAAAGGTACTGAGCATTTTCAACGGAATCGAGGCGCTCGACATCAAAGATCCGGACTATAAATTTACGCACGGCTCTTATGCGATACCGGAATTCGGGACTTCGTTCACGCGCCAGATGCTTGACGACACGAAGCCGGATAAATTCGCTGATCTTGTTCGAATTTCAGGTTTTTCGCACGGCACGGATGTGTGGCTGAACAACGCGCAGGACTATATCCGCTCCGGAACAGCGACGATGCGTGAAGTTATTTCAACCCGAGACGACATCATGAACTATCTGATTTTGAAGGGCGTTGAGAATGAAACCGCGTTCAAAATCATGGAAATCGTCCGTAAGGGAAAGAAAGACCTCGACGATGAGCAGGTAGCGACGATGAAAGAGCACAATGTTCCGGACTGGTACATCGATTCCTGCAATAAGATTAAATATATGTTCCCGCGCGCCCATGCGGTTGCCTACACGATGATGAGTTTCCGTATGGCATGGTACAAGGTTTACTACCCGCAGGAGTTTTATGCGACCTATTTCACAACGAAGGTTGCGAACTTTGACGCTGAAACGATTCTGAAAGGAAAGGATGCGATTTTGGCAAAGATGGAGGAAATCGACGCGAAGGGAACGAATGCGGCACCGAAGGAGAAGGATGATTATACGATCTATGAGGTTGCCTATGAGATGTATGCCAGAGGCTATGAGTTTACTCCGGCAAGGCTCGGCAAGTCGCTTGCGACGAAGTTCAGCGTGGATAACGGCAAGGTTCTGCTTCCGTTTGTAGCGATTGAAGGCGTGGGCGAAAATGCCGCAAAGGCTTTCCAAAGCGAATATGAAATCAAGGAATTCGACACGGTTGAAGAGGCGGTGAAGAGGGCGAAACTGAATCGAACCGCTGTGGAGGGGCTTCGAAATCACGGCGTGTTTGAGGGACTTGCCGAAACCGACCAGCTCAGCATGTTTTGATTTTTCCGATGAGACTGCAGATGCCGAAGACGAGCAGATCCGTCACCACGATGGTCGCGCCCGTAGGCGTTGACAGGATGATGGAAATCAGGATTCCGACCGCGGAGGTAACAACCGCATAAACGGCAGCGCAGATGATAACCTGACGGAAGGTTCTGAAAATCCGCATGGCGGAAAGCGCCGGGAAGATAATCAAAGCCGAAGTCAGGAGCGCGCCGACAAGGTTCATCGCAAGCACGATGACAACCGCCGTGGTAATTGCAATCAGCAGATTGTAGGCAGAAGCGTTGACGCCCGTTGCGCTCGCGAAGCTTTCGTCAAAGGTAACTGCAAAAATCCGATTATAAAAAAGCACAAAGATTAAAATAACCACAATCGACATGGACACGCAGAGGATAATATCGCTCCCGGTCAGTGTCAAAATCGATGTAGAGCCGAAAAGCGTGCTGCATACATCACCCGAAATATTGGCAGATGCGGAAAAAAGATTCAGCAAAAGATAGCCGAAGGCCATGGAGCCGACGGAAATCATTGCGAGCGCCGCATCGCCTTTTATTTTTGCGTTTTGCCCGGTCTTCAGAAGAAGGATTGCGCTGATAATCGTCACGGGCATAACGATGAGAAGGTTATTGCTTACCGACAAAACCGCCGCGACAGCCATCGCACCGAAAGCCACATGGGAAAGCCCGTCTCCGATGAACGAGTAACGCTTCAGAACGAGTGTCACACCGAGAAGGGAGGAGCACAGTGCCGCCAGAATCCCGGCGATAAACGCGTACCACACAAAGGAGTACGAGAAGTAGTCACTAATCATGTTTATTAAATTCATCTCTTACCGACCTCCTTGGTTTGATACTGATTCTTTCTGCGCGGCTGCAAAGCGGCTCGTCCACGAAGTTTGAAAGACGGAACCTGCCCTTCAGCGGAGTCAGCACATAGTCTTCCTTGCTGCCGAAAAACTGCATGCTGCTTCCCATGTGAAGGATATGGCTGGCGTATTTGACAGCGGCTTCAATGTCGTGGGAAACCATCACAATTGTTATATCTTCTTCGCGATTGAGATTTGCGATAATTTCGTACATTTCTGCGGAAGCCGCCGGGTCAAGACCCGAAATCGGCTCATCCAGGAAGAGCATCTGCGAAGTGGCGCAAAGCGCTCTGGCAAGCAGAACTCTTTGCTGCTGGCCGCCGGAAAGGTTGCGGTAGCAATGGTTTCTCTTATCGTAAATTCCGAGTTTTTTCATATTGTCAAGCGCAGTCTGCTTCTGCACACGTGAGTAAAACGGTTTAGAGCCTAAAGACGCCAAAAATCCCGACAGGACGATTTCCTGCACAGATGCGGGAAAATCCTTCTGCACCGGCGTTTGCTGCGGCAGATAGCCGATTTGGGCGCGTGACAATCCGCCTGAGAGGATGACTTCCCCGGAAAGCGGTTTTTGCAGGCCGAGAAGCGTTTTCATCAGCGTGGATTTACCGGAGCCGTTTTCGCCGACAATGCACAGGTAGTCGCCTTTGTTAACCTGAAAATTGATGCCTTCGGACACGACGATGCCGTCATAGCCGAGCGATAAATTATTTACAATCAGTTGAGACATTCGGAAATGACCTCCTTGTTTTGTTTCATTGCGTTCAGATAGGTAAAGCCTCCGTCAATATCCTCGGAGGTTACGGATTGCAGAGAGTCGAGCTCGCAAATTCTTACATCCTGCTTTTCGGAAGCGCGGATGATGGTCTGTGCGAGATTTTTTTTGCTGTTTTTGAGAATCACGATGTGCGAAAGCTTGTCCGTTATCAAATCATCGGCAAGGTCGACAATCGTTTCAAAGCTTGCCTCGGTTTCCGCCGAACAGCCCGGAAAGGCCGCGTGGCAGTGGATTCCGTAATCCTGTGAAAGGTACAGGAAAGGGAAACGGTCGGCGAACAAAAGTACATCCCCCGAAGCTTTGCTTACAGCCTCTTCAAACTCCGAGTCAAGTGCCGTAAGCTGCGCCCGGTAGCTCGACAGGTTCTTCCGATATAAATCCTCGTTTGTGGGGTCAAGCTGTGAAACCGCGTCTGCAATCTTTTCGCAGAACACAGGTGCCATCTTCAGCGAAAGCCAGATATGTTCGTCCGCTTCTTCGTCGTGCTCGTGTCCGTGCAGATTCGCGTCCTCATCTTCATGTTCGTGCTCATGCCCGTGGTTGTGGTCGTGCTCTTCTTGCTCATATGCCGGGAAAAGCCCGGGATTCTCCTCAAAATACTCCATCAGCGAAAGCACGCTGATGCTGTCCTTCTTCGAGGAAGCAGTCGCCTTGTCAATCCAAAACTCCGAAATTCCGCCCGTATAAATCAAAAGGTCGCAGTCTGCAATCTGAACCATATCCGAAACGGAAGGCTGATAGCTGTGCATATCGACCCCACCGGTGTTAAGCAGACGCAGATCGATTCCTGCCGGATTATCGCCCAAAACATTCCGCGTCCAGTCGTATTCAGAAAATCCGGCGCAGAGAATCACCTCGGAAGCATTCTTATTATATTGTTCATTTATATCGCTTTGCGCGCAGCCGGATGCCAGAATCAGCGTGACAGCCAGAAGAAGCGCAAGCGCGAGTCTATATTTTTTTCTCTTCATAACTTATATATTGTAACATTTCACAGGGAAAAATACAAGCCGCACGGCGCGCCTTCGTGTCTCATGCGCTGCATGCATAAGTGGCGCGCCTGTGTAAGCGGCGGAACGCGGCTTACACGGAAACAGGGCCTGCGATTACGTGCCTGCAGACCTTCAGATAGCGGTTCTCATCCGGACATGAAGTCCACTTGATGAGACTGACCTGATTATAGATGATTTCAAGGCAGGTGATAGTGTTTGGGTGAACACAGGAGCCGCTGTTAAAGTATTTGCCTCTGCTCATCGACGAAGCGGCGGCGCCCGAAGGAATGGCCGGACGGTGGGTGTGACCGGAAATCAGGTTTGACTCGCGCGATGCCGCCCAGTCCGCCATGCGCTCTTCAACGGCTTTTCTTTTTTTGTAATTGCGCGCCGAGCTGGTCGGATCTTTAATTCCCGCAAGCTCGAGCGGCTTCCAAAGATAGCGCACCATCCACCGCGCCGCCTTCCAAAACTGATTATTCAGAGGATCCACCTGATGCCCATGAATCAGATTGAATTTTATATTTCCGCTGCCGTCGCAAATCCGCACTGCCGGAAAACACGGAGGCAGAGAAGGGGAGAGCGGCATTTTGCGGCTCTTTGCCATATCGTGGTTACCCCAGACCATATATATTTTCCCGTCCAGCATAAAAGGGAGAAACTGCTGAAAAATATCGGCATGGATTTCTTCAATATCCGAGAATTTGCGGTTTTCCCATAATTCGTCGCCGTCGCCGAGCTCTATGTAGGTGAAGTCGTTTTCCCGGTAATAGCCGAGCGCGGCCTGAAAAAGCGTCTTGTTATTCAGAAAGCTGTCGTTCCACGTGCCGTTTCCGCGGTGGCAGTCGCTGAAAACGACGATGCGCGGATGCTCATCTTGGTTGATTTCCTTGGCGGAAGCGAGCGCTTTGTCAATCTGCTTTGCGTAGAATTTTTTGCCTGCAGACATAAAAAACCTCCCGATATACTTTATTTCAGTATATGCGGAAGGCTGTGATAGGTGAGTGTATCCGCTGCATGCGGAAGATTACCATTCACATGTTTCTATGTGCGTTTTGGCTCTTTTCTTTACGATGATATCGGTAATCTCTGTATCATCTTCATTCGTTTTAATCAGAACCCAGTCGTCAAAATATGCGAAGATTTTTTCGTAACGATCAAAGAATGTATACATCGACAATAAATCGTCCTTCAAAATGTCTTCCGTTATAGACGATATGGAGCAGCCTTTTTCCTCCGTAAATTCGCCGAAGTCAGGATGTTTCTGTGCATACTCGTTCAAAATGTATCGCATGACTTTGTCTTCGACTTCTTTGCGATAGTCGAATTCATAGCTTTGCGCATCTAAATGATTTGCAATTAACCGAAGCGGCATTTTGATTCGGAAAGGACCCGGAATGACATAATACCATTTATTGTCGGTATCATAAAAATAACCATAATCGATAAATGCAATCTGACTGAAAATCGCTCGTTCTGTACGTGCCAGCCAAAATCCTTCTCCAGTCGGTTCGTGTGTTTCAAACCAATGGCATCCACCTTTTTCACTTCCTTTTCTGCCTATCAGTCTTGTCTGTCCCAGCTCGAAGAGGTATTCGACATCGTCGAGGTTGTCATACCAGGCAAGGAGCCGCACACCGACATTATCAAAATATCCTCCGTTTCCGCTCCAGCCATATAGAACATGTCCATCCGCAAGCCTTCTTGCAATAATACTAACGTCTCCCATTTTCTTCACTCCTTTATGTTATATTACGGTTCGCATATACGAATTGTGCAGCGAATAAAAATGTATGTCAAACGAAAACGCGACATACATAATGTACCTTTTCCGAACTCAGTCGTTCTGACTTGACAATGCCTCCGCATACCCAAGAAGCCGCTGCTGCCTCTTTGTATCCAGTCTGCGAAAGGATTCTATCAAAACACTTTCATCCCGGCTGATAATAAGAAAGTCTCCCTGCGGTGAAATCATATTTTGATTAGCGCCGTCAGTCAGCAATTCGTAGGGTGTCACCTGCAGCACTTCACATATTTTTATAATTTTATCTGCAGATGGATTTGTCTTTTTTCTTTTCCAATCACTAATTGTGCTCGGCGATATTTCCGCTCTTGCTGAAAATTCTTTTTGGCTCATGCCGCGCTGCTCAAGCAGTGAAAAAATTTTCTGACTGATAATCATAGGCTCACCTCTCAGGAATGCTTTTCTTCATCATACCATAAGGCCCGCCTGAGTTCAACGACGAAATCACCAGTAGCACGTCTCTATATGTTTTGCTTCTCTTTTCTTTACAACGATATCGGTAATTTCCGTATCATCTTCATTCGTTTTAATGACTACCCAATCATCGAAATATCTGAAAAGTCTTCCGTAGCGTTTGAAGAAAAAACATGAAGCATATAGTGAACTCAACAAATTCTCTTCGCGGATATTTTCCAGTATCGCTTCTAAAGAAAAGCCGTCTTCCTCGACGAACGCTGCGAATTCAGGATTCTCCTGTGCATATTCGGTTAACACATATAAAACGATTTTCTCAAGAACTTCTGCTGCATACTCACCTTCATCTCCATGTGTGCCCACATGGTTTTTTACGAGAGTCAACGGCAGCTTGATATGGAAGGTATGACATAAAATAATGTCATACCATTTATTATCAATATCATAAAAATGAGTCTTTTTAGCAAGCGGAGTGTGATTGAAAATTTCTTGTTCGGTTCTAGAAAGCCAAAACCCTTGTTTTAGCAGATGATGGGTATCAACTACCCGACAGCCGCCATTTTCACTTCCTTTTTTACCAATCCCTGCTGTTTGTCCCAGCTCAAAGAGATATTCCACCTCTTCCGGCGTATCATACCATGCAAGCAGCCTCATGCCGTCATCGCTTGTGCCCCCCCAGCCATATTGAATATGCCCGTCTGCCAGTCTTCTGGCCATACGACTTCCCATTTTATTGCACCTCCTTATATGCGTTTATACAGTTCGTATATACATATTACATGATTAAAAAAAGTATGTCAAGCCTAAACTTAACATACCATCTAAATCATCTGCGTCTACAGCGCTTCCACCTCTTCGGCTGACAAGCCTGTATTTTCAGCAATAACTTCGATTGGAATTCCCGCTTGTTTAAAGTTTTTCGCTATTTCGCGCTTTTCCTGTGCGGCACCAATTGCTTCGCCTTCACTGCGTCCTTTTTCAAATCCAATGGCCTCACTTTCCCGCCCGCGCTCGTTCAGC
>OLGB01002551.1_pt1 | contig 19095 bp, 18 predicted proteins | sample 1605691 | NCBI WGS metagenome assembly OLGB01 (sample SAMEA3888925, study PRJEB22519) | human gut metagenome | biome: human gut; feature: human-associated habitat; material: faeces | place: Denmark | collected 2010 | reverse complement strand
GCTGTGCCGGGAGCAGCTGGGCTGGAAGAAGTCCACCACGTATACGGTTTTGAAGAAGCTGTGCGAAAAGGGGATCCTCCGAAATGAGAACAGCACTGTCGCGGCGGCGGTGCCCCGGGCGGCCGTGGACCACCATGCGGCGGAGGGGTTCGTGGACAAGACCTTCGGCGGGTCCCTGCCGGGGTTTCTCACCGCCTTTATGGGCGGGCGGAAGCTGACGGAGGGGGAGGCGGAGGACCTCAAGCGCCTCATCGATCAGTATAAGGAGGGGTGAGCATGGAACTGCTGACGGCCGTTTTTTCCAGGCTCCTCTCCATGGCCCTGACGGTCCTGCCGGTGATGGGCGCGGTGCTGCTGGTGCGTCTGGCTCTTCAGCGGGCGCCCCGGAAGTACAGCTACGCGTTGTGGCTGGCGGTGGGGTTCCGGCTGGCGTGCCCCGTCAGCTCCGAGGACTTGTGGAGCATTTTTGAGCTGCCGGGGCTGTATGAGCTGGCGGAGAGCACCGGCGCCGTGGGCACCGGGATGGTGGACGAGCTGCCCCGGGTGGCGGCGGCCCTGGCCCCGGCGGCGCCGTCTGTCACCGCCCCCGCCGTATCGGGCGGCGCCGTGAGCGGCCCCTCTGTTCCGGTGGAGGAGGTGGCACAGGCGATCCCTCTTCTTTCGGACTCCGGTGCCATTTCCTGGAGCCGGCTGCTGCTTCAGATCGGAGCGGTGGTGTGGCTGCTGGGGGTGATCGCCCTGTTGGCGGTGGGAGTCCTCAGCCTGGTGCGCCTGCGGCGCCGCCTGGCGGGGGCCGTCTGGTGCGGCGGCGAGGTGTGGGAGAGCGAGGCGGTGCCCACGCCCTTCGTTCTGGGCTTTTTCCGGCCCCGGATCTACCTGCCGCCGGGCCTGACCGGCACGGAGCGGACCTGCGTTCTGGTCCACGAGCGCCATCACATCCGCCGCGGCGATCCCTGGTGGAAGCTGCTGGGGTGGTGCATTCTGGCGGCATACTGGTGGGACCCGGCGGTGTGGCTTTGCTGGGTGCTGTTCTGCCGGGACATGGAGATGAGCTGCGACGAGGCGGTGCTCTCCGCCCTGGGAGACCAGACGAAAACCGGGTACAGCGAGGCGCTGGTGTCCTTCGCCCTGACCCGGCGGGTGCCGGCGGCCCTGGCCTTTGGGGAACACGACGCCGCCCGGCGGGTCAGACACGTGCTGAACTGGAAAAAGGAGACGCCCCGCATCGGCTTTCTGGCCTTTGCGGCGGTATTCCTGGTGGTCACGGCCTGCATCAGCAATCCCGCCCCGCGGCCGGACAGCGGCTTTGTCCGGGGCACGGAGGGAACGGACGGAGTCTGGTCCCTGGAGTATCAGTTCCCCGAGGACACCCACTCCTTCGTCTTTTACCGGGAGGTCTACCGCTATGGGGAACTGGAGGACCGCTCCTGCATGATGATGGACGGCATGGCCGCCGACGGCGAGGGCGTCACCAAGCCCCAGGGCACCTTCCCTCTGGAGATCTTCCGGGAGAGTGACAAGACCGGCCTGCGGTTTTCCTCCGCCACCTTTTCCACCCTGCTGCCCCAAGCGGCGGACAGCGCTTCTCTCATGGATTGGACCTGCCTCCGGGGAAAGACCGACCTGAATCTGGGCGGCAGCGCCGCCGTGGCGGTGGCCTACGCCCCCGGAGAGGGGACGCCGCCCCTGGAGTGCGGAGACCTCAACCGGGAGGAGCCGGCGGCCTTGTTGCGGCAGTACCCCGTGGCGGTGGTGCTGCGGCTGGCGGTGTCCCGGCAGTCCTCCTGGCTGGAACTGAGTTTGCGGGTGGAGGGCGGTTCCATGGGCCTACCCGCCGTGCTGCACGGATTGCGGATGGACCACGCCCTGGAGAGTGACCTGCCCACCCTGCCCCTGGGGGAGACGCTGCATCAGGACCTTGCCGGTGTCCGGGCCATTCTGGAGACGCTGGGGGTGCCGGACCTGGAGAACTGCACGTTGGAGCTGGGCGTAAACCCCATCGGAAGCGGAGAGGATCTGGGGACCCTGCGGGTATACTGTGAGGCTCCGGCGGATAGCGCGGCCTTTGCCGACGCCATGACCACCGCCTCCAAGGTGGTCCCAGCCCTGGTGGGGGACGTGGACCAGGTGCAGTTTGGCTATGTGCAGGGCGGCGGAAAGGCCTGGTTCACCCCGTATACCAGAGGCGGCCCCAACGACCTGGATGAGATGGCCCAAGAGTTGGGCTACCGGGACATCCACGCCCTGGGGCGGACCCTGGCAGGCGTGCAGGCCCTGGTGGACGATCTCTGGGCGGAGACCCTGCCTGCCCTTTCCGCCTCAGACACTCTGGCCCAGCGGCTGTGGGCGCTGCGGGACGGCTCTGAAATGGAGCTGGAGAAGATTTTGCTGGACCAGGGAATTCCCGGTGTGGATGGTCAGCCCTCCTGGGTCCCGGCGGGGAGCCGTACCATCGCCCGAACGGATGCCCAGACCCTCTCTTTCCGCTTTGACGACCCGGAGGCGGATACCCAGGCGGTCGGGCGGGCCATGGAAAAGAAGGCGGTGGTGCTGCTGGCGCTGCGGGAGGAACTGACGAAGGTGATCTGGGAGTGGACGCCGGAGGGCTCGGACGCCCCGGCTGCCACCGGGGAATTGACGGCGGCGAAAGCCGACGAACTGCTGGCTGCGGCAGGCATGACGGACGGCGTCAAGGCCATGGGGGCCTCTCCTGCCGCCTTGGCGCAGTTGCTGGAGTGGCTGGAGAACTGGACGGCGTTCCAGCCCTTGACTGCCGGGGAGCTGTACGACATGGCCCGGACGCTGACGCCGGAGGCCATGGCGGCGGAGGTGGTGTGCCGGGGCCCCTGGGCGGATCCCTATCTGGAGGGGGCCTTCACCGTATCATGGGAGGGAGACGGGCTGCTTCTGAAATTTACAACGGAGGACGCCTGGGAGCGGGCTGTCTCCGTGAACCGCCTGGCCAGCGACGGTCTGCTGCTTCTGGCGCTGTATCCCCAGCTCCGGGAGGTCCGGGCCTGGTCGCCGTACGGACGCAGTTACACCTGGGTGACGTCGGAGACCGCCGAGCGGAGCCTGCCGGAGGGAATGACCATCGGGGACTGCGGCGCCTCGCCGGAGGCCTTCGCCGCTCTGGTGGAACTGCTGGCGGCCAATGCGCCCGCCTCCACCCGGGAGGAGCCCTTCACGGACATTCTGGGCTACGACGGCGTGCTGGTGACGGTCACCACCCTGTACGGATGGAGCCAGCGGACCTATTACGCCGTGTCCGATGACGGCGGCCGGACCGCCGTCGCGGCCAGCTTCGGCTATGGAGAGCCGGAGGACTATACCGTGGACCTGGACGGGGACGGGGCAGAGGAGCTGGTGTGCAACGTCACCTTCGGCGCCGACGGCGGCAGGGAAGTCTATGTGTACCAGCGCCGGGACGGCGGGGTATATCTGGGCACCTGTCGTTTTGAGGAACTGCCGGACTTTGTCCCCGGCGGAGGGCTGAACAATTGGGTGGAATACGACTTGGACGCCGGCTGCTTCCGGCTGCACTACCGGACCAGCGGGGCGGAGGAATTCGCGGAGGTGGAAGTGCGGGGCCTGGAGGGGCTGAGCTTTGAAAAATTCTCCCTCTGAGATGGCGAAGCCTTGACAAACGGAGCCGCAGCCCCCATGATGGAGTCAGCAGATGACCATCGTGGAAAGGAGTTCACCCCATGAAATATGATTTCGACCAGATCATCGACCGCTCCCGGAACCACTCTGCCAAGTACGACGAGCGGGTGAAGAAATTCGGCACCGACGACGTGATCCCGCTGTGGATCGCGGATATGGATTTCAGAACGGCCCAGCCCGTCATCGACGCTCTGGAGGCCCGGGCCCGGGAGGGCATCTGGGGCTACACCGCCCGGCCGGAGAGCTACTTTGCCGCCATCCGGGCCTGGCAGAAGCGCCGCAACGGCTGGGACATCGACCCCGCCCTCATGAGCTTCTCCCTGGGCGTGGTCCAGACCCTCAGCGCCTGCGTGAAGCTGTTCACCCCCCAGGGCGGCAGCGTGCTGATCCAGACCCCGGTGTACTCCGAGTTCTACGACATGACCGAGGCCTGGAACCGCACCGTGGTGGAGAACCCCCTGGTGGAAAAGGACGGGAAGTGGACCGTGGACTGGGCGGACTTTGAGGAGAAGCTGAAGATCTCCGACCTCTTTCTCCTGTGCTCCCCCCACAACCCCGTTGGCATCGTGTGGACCGAGGAGGAGCTGCGGCGGATGATGGAGCTGTGCCTGAAGTACCACGTGCCCGTGGTCTCCGACGAGATCCACTCCGACCTGATCTTCCACGGCAAGAAGCACATCCCCACGGCGTCTCTCTCCCCGGAGATCGCCGCCAACGTCATTACCGGCATCTCCGGCACCAAGACCTTCAACCTGGCGGGCCTCCAGGCCAGCACCGCCGTGTTCCCGGATGCCCACAAGAAGGCGGTGTTCGACAAGTTCTGGATGAACATGGACATCCACCGCAACAACGCCTTCTCCCTGACCGCCATGGAGGCGGCCTTTACCGGCGGCGAGGAGTGGCTGGAGCAGCTGCTGCCCTACCTCTCCGACAACTTCGACTTCGTAGTGGACTACTGCGAAAAACATATCCCCAAGATCAAGACCTTCGCCCCGGACGCCACGTATCTCATGTGGCTGGACTGCCGGGCCCTGGGCCTTACCAATCAGCAGCTCCACGACTTCATGATCCAAAAGGCCAAGCTGGGCCTCAACGACGGCTGCTCCTTCGGGCGGCAGCTGGAGGGCTTCATGCGCCTCAACGCCGCCTGCCCCCGGGCCACGCTGCGGCGAGCCATGGAGCAGCTGGAGGCGGCCGTCAACAGCCTGTGACGGCGCAGAAAAACGCAGAAAGACCGTGCCCGAAAGGGCACGGCCTTTTTTCACGCAGAGCGGCTCAACGCTCCCGCTTTTTTGGCCACAGCAGGCTGACGCCGGAGAGCAGCAGATAGATCCCGAAGGGCTTTCGGAGCGCAGCGGGGTCTGCCGCCGAGGACAGCCAGGCTCCGGCCGCCGCCGCGGCCACTGCCCAGGGGATGGCGGCCCGGAGGGAGGGCCTGTCCAGGCAGCCGCTGCGGGCGTGGCACACCAGGGCACTGGCGGCGGTGGGCAGAAAGAACAGCAGATTGATGCCCTGGGCTGTCCGTTGATCCACGTCCAGCAGCAGCGTCATCACCAGCAGCAGCAGCGTCCCGCCGCCCACGCCCCAGGCGGAGAGGATCCCGGCCCCCAGTCCGCAGGCCAGGGCCAGCAGCCACGCTGTCACAGCAGATACCTCACGCCGCCGTAGAAGAGAAAGGCGGCGAAGAGCCACTTCAAAACCGCGGTAGGCACCTTGCCGTACAGCCGCCCGCCGATCCAGCCGCCGATCAGGCCGCCCAGCAGGTAGGGCAGGGCCGCTTCCAGATCCAGCTGCCCCCGCAGCAGGTACACCGCCGCCGACACCAGGCACACAGGGAAGATCACTCCCACGCAGGTGGCGTACAGCTGCCGCTGGGTCAGGCCGCCCCACCGGGCCAGGATGGGCAGCAGCACCATGCCGCCGCCTCCGCCGAACAGCCCGTTGGCAAGGCCCGCCGCGGCTCCGCCCAGCCGGGCGGGCCATGGATGGGTTTTCGTGAGACCGCCTCCCCTCCGCTGTGGTATGTAAGGCCGGACCTTGGGAGGCCAAAGGGTCTCCCAAAGCCCGGCGGGATGAGAGGGTTCCCGTCTGTCCCGGTCACGGCGCCGCAGGGCGCCCGCTTCCGGTGAAGCGGGGCCTTATTTCATCTGGAAGCTCTGGCAGTCGGTGCACTCCATCTTGGTGGGGTTGGCCTCGTGGGTGCCGACGCTGATGCTGGTCAGGCCGCAGTAGTCCTGGTTCTGGCAGTGATGGGCGCAGTTGCTGACCGTGCACTTGATGCTCTGGTTGGGGGTGCAGGCGCCGTTGGTGCAATCCTTCATATACGTGATCCTCCTGCGTGATAAATCTTTTGGCTTTCGCCGCAGGTAGTGTGTGCCGCGGACCGGAAATTATGCGCTGCCAAACAGACGCAAGCCGGCGCCGGCGGTCTTTGGAACAAGCGGGAGTGCTGAGAGCCATGAAAAAAGGCCGCCTGAACAGGCGGCCTTGATCGTTTCAAAAATTCAGATCCCCAGAAGCGCCGTGGCAAACTGGAAATAGATCAGCAGAGAGATGGAGTCCACGATGGTGGAGATGAAGGGGGAGGCCATGACCGCCGGGTCAAAGCCCGCCTTTTCCGCCAGCAGCGGCAGGGAGCAGCCCACCAGCTTGGCGCACAGCACCGTACCCACCAGCGTGCAGCACACCACCAGGGCTACCGGCGCCGTCACCTCCGGATTGTTCATGAGCCAGCGGTCCACCACCATCATCTTCACGAAGTTGGCTGCCGCCAGGCAGGCGCCGCAGCACAGGGATACCCGGAATTCCTTCCACAGCACCCGCAGCAGGTCGGAGAAGCGGACCTCACCCAGAGACAGGGCACGGATTACGGCGGTGGAGGCCTGGGTGCCGCTGTTGCCGCCGGTGCCGGAGAGCATGGGGATGAAGGCGGTGAGGATGGCGCAGGCGGAGAGGGAGGACTCGAAGTGGGTGAGGATGATGCCGGTGAAGGTGGCCGAGAGCATCAATATCAGCAGCCAGGGTGTGCGGGCCTTCCAGGTCTCCAGCACGCCGGTTTTCAGATACGGCTTGTCGGAGGGGAGGATGGCGGCCATCAGCTCGATGTCCTCCGTGACCTCCTCCTGCAGGACGTCCATGGCGTCGTCAACGGTGACAATGCCCACCAGGCGGTTCTCCGTGTCCACCACCGGCAGGGCCAGGAAGTTGTACTTGCTCAGAGAGCGGGCGGTGGTCTCCTGGTCGTCCAGGGTCTGGACGGAGATGATGTTGGTCTCCATGATATCGCCGATGACGTCGTCCTCGTCGGCCAGCAATAGCGTCCGGATGGACAGCAGGCCGGTCAGGTGGCGGCGCTCGTCGGTGACGTAGCAGATGTTGATGGTCTCCTTGTCAAGACCCGTGCGGCGGATGCGCTTGAAGGCGTCCTCCACCGTCATGGTGGCCTTCAGGTCCACGAACTCCGTGGTCATGATGCTGCCGGTGGAGTCCTCCGGATACTTGAGGATCTCGTTGATGCTCTTGCGCATCTCCGGGTCCGAGTGCCGCAGGATGCGCTTGACCACACCCGCCGGCATCTCCTCCACGATGTCCACGGTATCGTCCAGATACAGCTCGTCCAGCACTTCCTTCAGCTCCGTGTTGGAAAAGCCCTGGATCAGCATTTCCTGCTGGTCGCTGTCCAGCTCCACGAACACCTCCGCCGCCTGCTCCTTGGGCAGCAGGCGGAAGGCCAGGGGCAGCGCGTGTTCCTCCAGCTCGGCAAAGAGCTGGGCGACATCCGCCGCCTCCAGCGGCAGCAGCAGGTCCCGCAGGTCGGCGTATCGTTTTCGGGCTACGTAGTCCTCGATTTTTTCCAGCAGCTCCGTCCGTTCATCCTCAAACATCCCGCGGGACCTCCTCTCTGATCGGCGATCATTTTTTGCCCGGAAAAACAAAAAGCCCCACAGCCGTCCGACCGGTACGGCTGAGGGGGAGATCCCTCTCCAAAAACGGAAATCCGCCCTGGCGGGTTTTCGTCGCCGTTCAAGCTTTAGCCTCACAAGGCGGTGAAATCGCGTTAGATGATACCTTCGTGTTCGATATCGCCTGTTCAAACCCTCTCATGATGTCTCCATCACTCCGCGGCAGCGATCCATATCCCTGTGGTAGCCTTACCTACCGGACCCTATGCAGTTTTTCCGCAATCTACTGTTTATATTATGACAATTTATGGGCGCTGTCAAGGCGGGGCGGGGATTTGAAGGGAATTTTACATCCCGGATTCCCCTTGTGGGAGAACAGGGGGTGTGATATAATAATACGATTCCAAGTTTTCCGAGGGCGGGGAGAGGAGGGCGCTTGATGGGCATTCACGACGGCCACCGGGAGAAGATGCGCCGGCGGTTCCTGCAGGGCGGACTGGACGCCTTTGCGGACCACGAGGCCCTGGAGCTGCTGCTGTACTACGCCATCCCCCGCCGGGACACCAACCCCATCGCCCACGCCCTGATGGACCGGTACGGGTCCCTCTCCGCCGTGCTGTCCGCCCCGGTGGAGGACCTTCAGAAGGTGGAGGGCATCGGAGAGAGCGCTGCCATTTTGCTGCGTCTGGCGCCGCTGCTGGCCCGGAAGGCCCGCCTGGCGGAGAGCGAAAAGGAGACCATCCTCAACTCCTCGGAGCGGGCGGGACGATACCTGCTGGAGCGGTTTGCCGGGGAGACCCATGAGGTCATCTACCAGCTGTGCCTGGACCGCAAGGGAAAGCTGCTGGCCTGCAAGCGGCTGGCCGAGGGCGGTGTGGCCGGCGCGGATCTGAACATCCGGCAGCTGGTGTCCAACGCCCTGCTGACCTCCGCCAGCGCCGTGATCCTCTCCCACAACCACCCCAGCGGCGTGGCCTTGCCCTCGCCGGAGGACTATGCCACCACAGACCGGGCCAAAGAGGCCCTGGCTACTATCGGCGTGGAGCTGGCGGATCACATCATCGTGGCCGACGGGGACTTTGTGTCCATGGCGGACAGCGGCTACCTGGGGTAAATGGGGGGCAGGGGGTTTCTGCCGTGTTTGACGAAGAAGAAAATCGAACAAATGTTGCGATTTTTCGGCGGCTGTGATAGGATGGCCGTGACGGAAAACCGGATGGATTTGTGGAGATACTGCTGTTACGCCGAAATTTGAAGCAGCCTCTGAATACGAGCCCTCCGGCGAGCCCCATAAAGGCTCCGCCTCTGCGGGGACCCCTTAACAGGAAATGACCGGGCAGGCGGGGCCCGGTCCAAGGTTTTGCCACAGGCAAGACACTTGTACGCCGCCGGTGCGGCGGGGCCCCCAAGAGGCCCGGCTGGCCGCCGACCGAGACTGGAACATACAGCGGAGAGGAAACTATGCCGAAATTTGAAGTGGTCTCTGAATACAAGCCCTCCGGTGACCAGCCGGAGGCCATCGCCGCCCTGGCGGCGGGGATCGAGAACGGATTGAAGGAGCAGGTGCTGCTGGGCGTCACCGGCTCCGGCAAGACCTTCACCATGGCCAAGGTCATCGAAAAGGTCCAGCGGCCCACTCTGGTCCTGGCCCACAACAAGACCCTGGCGGCCCAGCTGTGCGCCGAGTTCAAGGAGTTCTTTCCCAACAACGCCGTGGAGTACTTCGTCTCCTACTACGACTACTATCAGCCGGAGGCGTATATCCCCCACACCGACACCTATATCGCCAAGGACGCCTCTACCAATGACGAGATCGACCGGCTGCGGCTCAGTGCTACCTGCGCGCTGCTGGAGCGGCGGGACGTGATCGTGGTGTCCTCCGTGTCCTGCATCTACGGCCTGGGCGAACCGGACGACTTCGCCAAGCTGGTGGTGTCCCTCCGGGTGGGGGCCCAGTGGGACCGGGACGAGTTGCTGCGGCGGCTGGTGGAGATCCGCTACGAGCGCAACGACATCGCCTTTGAGCGGAACATGTTCCGGGTCCGGGGGGACACGGTGGAGCTGTACCCGGCCTACTACCGGGACCACGCCATCCGGGTGGAGTTCTTCGGGGACGAGATCGACCGCATCAGTGACTTCAACCCCCTCACCGGCACGGTCAACCGTGTGCTGAACCATATCGCCATCTACCCCGCCAGCCACTATGTCACCACCAAGGAGAAGATGGACAAGGCCATCGGCCAGATCCGTACGGAGCTGGAGGACCAGGTGAAGGTGTTCACCGACAATGGGCAGCTGGTGGAGGCCCAGCGGATCCGTCAGCGGACGGAGTACGACATGGAGATGATGGCGGAGCTGGGCTACTGCTCCGGCATCGAGAACTACTCCCGCATCATCTCCGACCGGCCCGCAGGATCCGCCCCCATGACGCTGCTGGACTTCTTCCCGGATGATTTTATCCTGTTTGTGGACGAGAGCCACGTGACGCTGCCCCAGGTCCGGGCCATGTACAACGGCGATCACGCCCGGAAGGACTCCCTGGTAAAGTACGGCTTCCGGCTGCCCTGCGCCTACGACAACCGGCCGCTGAAATTCGAGGAGTTCGAGGAGCGGATCGGCCAGGCGGTGTTCGTCTCGGCCACGCCCGGCCCCTACGAGCGGGAGCGGGCGGACCAGGTGGTGGAGCAGGTGATTCGGCCCACGGGACTGCTGGATCCCAGGGTGGAGGTCCGGCCCGTGGAGGGGCAGATCGACGATCTCATGGACGAGATCCGCGCCCGCGCTGCCAAAAACGAGCGGGTCCTGGTGACCACCCTCACCAAGAAGATGGCGGAGGACCTGACGGAGTATCTGAAAAATGCCGGCATCCGGGTGCGGTACATGCACTCCGATGTTCAGACCATCGAGCGCATGGAGATCATCCGGGACCTGCGCCTGGGCGAGTTCGATGTGCTGGTGGGCATCAACCTCCTGCGGGAGGGCCTGGACCTGCCGGAGGTGAGCCTGGTGGCCATTCTGGACGCCGACAAGGAGGGCTTCCTCCGGTCCGAGACCAGCTTGATCCAGACCATCGGCCGGGCGGCCCGGAATGCCGAGGGTCTGGTCATCCTCTACGCCGACGAGATCACCCCCTCCATGCGGGCCGCCATGGACGAGACGGAGCGCCGCCGGAAGATCCAGGACGAGTTCAACCGGGCTCACGGCATCGTGCCCAAGACCATTGTCAAGGACGTGCGGGAAATCCTGGAGATCTCCAAGACCGCCGGGGAAGAGCCCGGCAAGGGCCGCCGCAAGCGCAAGCTCTCCGACCAGGAGCGGGCGGCGGAGATCGCCAAGCTGGAAAAGGAAATGAAGGAAGCGTCCAAAATGTTGGAGTTCGAGTACGCGGCAGTGCTGCGTGACCGGATCATCGAGCTGAGAGGGCAGTAACACTTTGTGCTCCATATATTCAGGTATTCATGCAGAAAATCGTCTGCCTTGCTTGATTTGGAGGTGGATTGTATGATGAGAGAGCCCGAAGTAAAAGCATTGCTGGAGCAAGCTTTTGAAGCGCTGTTTCCAGGCTTTCTGATGTCCTTGTCTCGTAAACAATATGCAAAGCTCCGGATCGAGCGGGAGCAGTATACGGCGCGGGATACCTGCGGCTATGATGAGGCGCTGCTTATGCTGAGCGGCTGTGGCACTGTTATAACAAATGTGTCCAATCAGCGGATTGTGCTGTTCATAGAGAGCGGCGCTGCCCAAAGAAATCCCGCTGTGGCAGAATTGGAGTTTTTTGACCATTCCATCACAATTACCACATGGGCGAAGGAAGGGCTGATAGACCAAAAGACGGCGCAGAGAGCCTTGCAGGGCATTCGGGTTTTGCTGGGCCATTGAGGATTTGGGGCCTGTGTACTGCACAGGCACTTATCAGTGCACCGGCGGGCCGGAGTGGCTGTGGGGCCCCCGTGGGGATCCGCCCCCCATTCTCTTTTTGACAGCGCCAAAAAGAGAACGGGCCGCGGCCGGTCCAAGAGAAAAAGCGCCGGGTGCCGGACTTTGCACCGCAGGCGCAAGGTCCGGCAAATACGAGAGTCGAGCGAATCGGTCCGACAGATGTTGGAGGCCCCGTCGACCCTGCGCCGTCCCCCGGTGGTCGAAATACCCCGGAGCCGCACAGACCGTGCGGCAGATGACTGGGGCGCAAGACCGCATTTGTCTCTGCTCCTGTCTCCGCGCGTTACGCGCTGCCCCAGCGGACGATGCGGGCTTTCTGGCTGGGGTTGTAGGGGCGAATTCAATATCCGCCCGCTGCCTCGGTAACCATCGCACCCCGCCGTCGGCGGGCGCTGTGGGCTTTTCCGGTGGGGACCGGGCCTTTCGGCCAAACAAAAAAACGGTCCTCGGGCCGCGAAAAATTTCATCTTTGGGAGATGACGGTATGTGGTTTTTGTTTGCCCTGCTGTCGGCGGTGTTCGCTGCCCTCACGTCCATTCTGGCAAAGATCGGCATTGAGAACGTGGACTCCAATCTGGCCACGGCCATCCGCACCACCGTGGTGCTGGTGCTGGCCTGGGGCATCGTGCTGCTGACGGGAAAAATCGGAGGGCTGGCCGACATCGGCCGGCGCAGCTGGGCGTTTCTGACCCTCTCCGGCGCGGCCACGGGCCTTTCCTGGCTGTGCTACTACCACGCCCTCCAGATCGGTCAGGCCAGCCGTGTGGTGCCGGTGGACAAGTTCAGCGTGGTGATCTCCCTGGTACTGGCCTTTCTGGTGCTCCATGAGCAGCCGGACCTCAAGACCGTCCTGGGCGGCGTGCTGATCACCGCCGGGACCTTCGTGATGATCTTGTAAGCAACGGGCGGACGGCTGCCTGAATCCATGCAAAGCGAGCGTTTTACGGTGAGAGAGAACAAAAAGAGCGCCGCCGGGGCCTGCGCCTGCATCCTGGCGGCAGCGGCCCTGTGGGGCATCATCGGCGTGTGGAACCGCCGCCTGATGGCCGGAGGACTGTCCCCGGCCTCCATCGTGGTGGTGCGGAACTTCGGCGGCATGGCGCTGCTGTCGGCGGTGTTCGCCCTGCGGGACCGATCCGTGTTCCGCGTGAAGCGGGCCCATCTCAAGTACTTCTTCGGCACCGGCGTAGTGAGCGTGGTGCTGTTCACCCTGTGCTACTTCACCTGCCAGAAGCTCTGCTCCCTGGCGGTGGCCTCCATTCTGCTGTACACGGCGCCGTCGTTCGTGGTGGTGCTGTCGGCCATCCTGTGGAAGGAGCCGGTCACGAAGCGGAAACTGGCGGCCCTGGGGTTGACGCTGGTGGGCTGTGCCTTGGTCTGCGGCGTCTTTGCCGGGGACCTGACGGTGACGGTGCCGGGGATTTTGCTGGGCCTGGGAGCGGGCTTTTTCTATGCCCTGTACAGCGTGTTCGGCCGGTACGCCCTGGCCCACTACGATTCCATGACCGTGACGGTGTGGACGTTTTTGTTCGCGGGCCCTGCGTCGCTGGTGCTGCTGCGGCCGGCGGAGATCGCGGCGGCCTTTTCCAGCCGTCCGTCCCTGTGGCTGACGGCGGCGGGGCTGGTGGCCTTCTCCACCGTAGCCCCCTACATCCTGTACACCCGGGGGCTCAGCCAGGTGGAGGCGGGCAGGGCCAGCATTATGGCAAGCCTGGAGCCGGTGGTGGCGTCCCTGGCCGGGGTGCTGGTGTTCCGGGAGCCCATGAGCGCCCTCACCGCCGGCGGCATCGTGTGCGTGCTGGCTGGCGTGTATATTCTGAGGTGAGAGAACGATGGCAAAGAAAAAAGAGGAAAAGACCAACGTCATGCGGATCCTGGATCAGAAGAAGATCCCCTACACCGCGCGGTTTTATGACGACAGCGAGGGGCCTGAGGGCACCCGGGAGTACGGCGTCCACGTGGCGGCGGCCCTGGGCCAGGACCCGGCCCGGGGCTTCAAGACCCTGGTGGCCCGGGGCGCCTCCAAGGGCATCTATGTATTTGAGGTGCCCGTGGCGGAAAACCTGGATCTGAAGAAGGCCGCCCGGGCGGTGGGGGAGAAGTCCATCGAGCTGCTGCACGTGGCGGAGATCAACGCCGTCACCGGCTACATCCGGGGCGGATGCAGCCCCGTGGGTATGAAGAAGCAGTACCCCACGGTGTTCCATGAGACGGTGCTGGACTACGACACCATCTATATCTCCGCCGGAAAGATCGGCGCGCAGGTGGAGCTGGCGCCCCGGGCCTTACTGGACCTGCTGGGAGCGGACACGGCGGACCTGATCGTGGAGCAGGGATAATCCCAGGTGCAGCCTCAGGGCGAAGGCATCGGCGGACCAGCGGAGGTAGCGGTCGAAGAAGGCGTCCTCCAGTTTCAAGCGGGCTTTCTGGTCCGGGGCACACTGCTCCAGCAGGGCGGTGATGGCATCCTCGTCGTAGTTGTCCGCCTCCTTAAGAACGGGGCAGCCGTAGGTATCAAACAGCGCTTCATAGATGGGGTTCATAAAATACCCTCCCCAATAACGACTTTATATGTCGTTCTATGCTCTTATTATACGACGCGAAAAGTCGTATGTCAAGGAGAATATTATGGACACATTACAGATAATGGGACAACGCTTGCGAGAGCTGCGGACCGAGCGAAAATTGCCCCAGAGGGAACTTGCGGGAGTTTTGAATGTTACCCTGCGGCATTACCAGAGGGTGGAACATGGAGAGATCAATCTTCCTGTATTGACATTGTGCGCCCTGGCGGATTACTATGGCGTGACGACGGATTATCTGCTGGGCCGCAGCGAGACCCGGTAGGAGCCAGACTCAGCGCCGCGCCCGTAGGGGCGGATTCAATATCCGCCCGTTCCTGCCCCGTCAGGCGCTCGCATGGGATTGCCCTTTCCTCGTCGGGCCGGGTTAGCTACGGGCTCCCCGCAGGGGATCCGCCCCCCATTCTCTTTTGTCTTGACAAAAGAGAATGCGCCGCGGCCGGTGGAAGAGAAAACCGCCGGGCGGCAAAACGCTCCGTTCGGAGCTTATTTGCCGAAGTACGATGGTCGTGCGAATCGGACCGGCGGGACGCCTGTTCGTCCAAGCGTGTTTTCTTTTGGACCGTGCACGGCCCGTTTTCTTTTCGACAAGACGAAAAGAAAATGGGGGGTGCAGTCCCCCGGGAACCTCCCGGCCTTCGGAAAAAGAATTACTCGCCGCCATTGCGCGGCATTTGAACGAAATAAAAGGAGAACCATCCCCCATGCAGGACAAGATCATCGTCAAAGGCGCCCGCGCCAACAACCTGAAAAATATCGACGTCACCATCCCCCGGGACAAGCTGGTGGTGATGACGGGCCTCAGCGGCTCCGGCAAGTCCTCACTGGCCTTCGACACCATCTACGCCGAGGGACAGCGGCGGTACGTGGAGTCTTTAAGCTCCTACGCCCGGATGTTCCTGGGGCAGATGGACAAGCCGGACGTGGACTATATCGAGGGCCTCTCTCCGGCCATCTCCATCGACCAAAAGACCACCAGCAAGAACCCCCGCTCCACTGTGGGCACGGTGACGGAGATCTACGACTACCTGCGCCTGCTCTGGGCCCGGGTGGGCACGCCCCACTGCCCCAAGTGCGGCAAGGTCATCCGCCAGCAGACCATCGACCAGATCATCGACCAGGTCCTGGCTCTGCCCGAGGGCACCCGCATCCAGGTCATGGCTCCGGTGATCCGGGGCAAGAAGGGCGAGCACGCCAAGGTGTTTGAGGACGCCAAGCGCTCCGGCTACGTCCGGGTCCGGGCCGACGGGAACCTCTACGAGCTGGACGAGGAGATCAAGCTGGAGAAGAACAAGAAGCACAACATCGAGGTCATCGTGGACCGGCTCATCATTCGTCCCGACATCCAGCAGCGGCTGACCGACAGCGTGGAGACCGCCTCCAACCTCTCCGGAGGGCTGGTGATCGTGAACCTGCTGCGGGAGGAGCAGGACCTGATGTTCTCCCAGAACTACGCCTGCGAGGACTGCGGCATCTCCATCGAGGAGCTGACCCCCCGGATGTTCTCCTTTAACAACCCCTTCGGCGCCTGCCCCACCTGCACGGGTCTGGGCAGCCAGCTGAAGGTGGACCCGGCCCTGATCGTGCCGGACGGGTCATTGTCTATCCTGGAGGGGGCCATCCAGGCCAGCGGCTGGAACAATATCCGGGGCGACGGCATCTCCCGGATGTACTTTGAGGCGTTGTCCAAAAAGTATCACTTCTCCCTGACGGAGCCCTGGGACACCCTGCCGGAGGAGATCCGTGAGATCATCTTCTACGGCACCGGCGGGGAGAAGCTGGAACTCCACTACGACCAGCCCCGGGGCAAGGGTGTGCTGTACCAGCCCTTCGAGGGCATCTGCAACAACATCGAGCGCCGCTGGCGGGAGACCCAGTCCGACGCCAGCAAACGGGAGCTGGAGGAGCTGATGGCGGAGTGCCCCTGCCCCACCTGCAAGGGCAAGCGGCTGAAAAAGGAGTCCCTGGCCGTCACCGTGGGCGACAAGGACATCGATGCTTTGACCCGCCTGTCCGTAGTGGACGAGCTCCAATGGGTAGATCGGCTGGAGCTGACGGAGCAGCAGCACCTGATCGCCGACCGGATCCTCAAGGAGATCCGGTCCCGGCTGGGCTTTCTCCAGTCCGTGGGCCTGGGATATCTGACTCTCTCCCGCAGCGCCGGGACCCTCTCCGGCGGCGAGAGCCAGCGGATCCGTCTGGCTACCCAGATCGGCTCCAGTCTCATGGGGGTCCTCTATATCTTGGACGAGCCCTCCATCGGCCTCCACCAGCGGGACAACGACAAGCTGCTCTCTACGCTCCGGAATCTCCGGGACCTGGGCAACACACTGCTGGTGGTGGAGCACGACGAGGACACCATGCGCGCCGCCGATTACCTCATCGACATCGGTCCCGGTGCCGGCATCCACGGCGGCGAGGTGGTCTCCGCCGGTACGCCGGAGGAGGTCATGGCCGATCCCAACAGCTTGACCGGCCAGTATCTCTCCGGCAAGAAAAAAATCCCGGTTCCCTCTGTGCGCCGTAAGGGCAGCGGAAAGTTCCTGAAGGTCGTGGGCGCGGCGGAGAACAACCTGCGGCACATCGACGTCACCTTCCCATTAGGAACCTTTACCGTGGTCACCGGTGTCTCCGGCAGTGGAAAGTCGTCCCTTGTCAACGAGATCCTCTTCAAGCGGCTGGGGGCGGAGCTGATGCGGATGAAGGTCCACCCCGGCAAGTGCGACCGGATCGAGGGGATCGAGTATCTGGACAAGGTGGTCAACATCGACCAGAGCCCCATCGGCCGGACGCCCCGGTCCAACCCGGCCACCTATTCGGGGCTTTTCAACGACATCCGGGATCTGTTCGCCGCCACCCAGGAGGCCAAGAGCCGGGGCTACGGGCCCGGCCGGTTCTCCTTCAACGTCCGGGGCGGCCGGTGCGAGGCCTGCTCCGGCGACGGTATGCTGAAGATCGAGATGCACTTCCTGCCGGACATCTTCGTGCCCTGCGAGGTGTGCAAGGGAAAGCGGTATAACCGGGAGACCCTGGAGGTCCACTACAAGGGCAAGAACATCGCCGACGTGCTGGACATGACCGTGGACGAGGGAGTGGAGTTCTTCTCCGCCCTGCCGAAGCTGCGCAACAAGCTCCAGACCCTCCAGGATGTGGGCCTGGGGTACGTGAAGCTGGGCCAGCCCTCCACGGAGCTCTCCGGCGGCGAGGCCCAGCGGGTGAAGCTGGCCACGGAGCTGAGCAAGATCGCCACGGGAAAGACCATCTATATCCTGGACGAGCCCACCACCGGCCTCCACAGCGACGACGTGCGAAAGCTCCTGGAGGTCCTCCAGCGGCTGGTGGAGGGCGGCAACACCGTGGTGGTCATCGAGCACAACCTGGATGTCATCAAGTGCGCCGATCATCTCATCGACCTGGGCCCCGAGGGCGGCGACGGCGGCGGTACCATCGTCTGTACCGGCACGCCGGAGGAAGTGGCCGCCTGCGAGAAGAGCTATACGGGCCAGTACCTCAAACGGATGCTGGGGTAAGGCGGGGTGTCAATGGGTTGAGGTGATTTTCAAACCGATAATACCCACCAGCAAAAGTGCTGCGAAGAGCAGCCGAAGGGCGGTGACCGGTTCTTTAAAAAGAATGATCCCCACTGCCACGGCGCCCACAGCTCCGATTCCCGTCCAGATACCATAGGCTGTGCCCAGAGGGAGCACCTTGGTGGCTTGGGCGAGAAAGAAGAAGCTAAGAGTCATGCCTGCCACAGCTATTACGCTGTACAGAGGGCGGGTAAATCCCTCTGAGAGTTTCAGAAAGGTGGACCAAAAGACCTCCAACCCGCCTGCAATGAACAAATTGATCCATGCCATGACCATTGTACCTCCAAAACAAAAAATAGCGCTTGTTTTCACACCTGCGATGGCCTGACGGTGTGAAAGCAAACGCTTCTGTTCCACTCGGCAGCGGAACAGCGCACCTAATATAGCCGATTTGAGCGGTGTTGTCAAGCCGTCTCTTCTCAAAAAAGAATGCTCAAATGAAAGAAAGTTGAGGATCACCTATGTCTGAAATCAAAAATGTCGCCATGATCACCGTCTGCGGACGGCCCAATGTGGGCAAGTCCAGCCTGACCAACGCCCTGGTGGGGGAGAAGGTCGCTATCGTCTCCAACAAGGCCCAGACCACCCGCAACCGTATTTACGGCGTGGTGGAGCGGGGGGACACCCAGTTCATCCTGCTGGACACTCCGGGCCTCCACAAGCCCCGTCACGCCCTGGGAGAGTATATGGTGAAGGTGGTCACCTCCAGCCTCTCCGACGTGGACTGCGCCCTTTTGCTGGTGGAACCCATCGCCCATGTAGGCGCCCCGGAGCAGGCCCTGATCCACCGCATCCGGGAAGAACAGCTCCCCTGCATCCTGTGCATCAACAAGATCGACACTGTGGAGCCGGCGGAGCTGCTGCCGGTGATCGCCGCCTATAACGAGGTCTGGGACGGCTTCGATGCCATCCTGCCCATCTCCGCCCACACCGGCGCGGGGCTGGAGGAGCTGATGGGCGAGCTGCGCAAGTACGGCCAGGAGAGCCCCCGGCTGTTCCCGGAGGGCCAGACCTCCGACCAGCCGGAGCGGCAGATGATGGGTGAGATCCTGCGGGAGAAGCTGCTGCTGTGCCTGGACAAGGAGATCCCCCACGGCACCGCCGTGGAGATCACCAAATTCTCCGAGCGGGACAGCGGCGTGGTGGACGTGGACGCGGTGATCTACTGCGAGAAGGCCAGCCACAAGGGCATCATCATCGGCAAGCAGGGGGCCATGCTGAAAAAGATCAGCTCCCTGGCCCGCCGGGACATGGAGAAGTTCATGGGTACGAAGGTGTTTCTGGAGACCTGGGTGAAGGTCAAGGAAAACTGGCGGGACAATATGAATTACGTGAGAGGCTTCGGCTACCGGGACGAATAAGGCGGAAGGAAAGCAGCATCCGCCGCCCGCCGGTTTTCCACCCGCCTCCGGCGGG
>OLGB01002545.1_pt1 | contig 19141 bp, 17 predicted proteins | sample 1605691 | NCBI WGS metagenome assembly OLGB01 (sample SAMEA3888925, study PRJEB22519) | human gut metagenome | biome: human gut; feature: human-associated habitat; material: faeces | place: Denmark | collected 2010 | reverse complement strand
CATTTCTCAAAATGGCAAAACGAACGCTTCGCTTTAATCAGCTTTTTCCTAAAATGAGTCACGTTATTAACAAGCATTTCCATGATCACGACTATTCTGATACTATCACCGAACAGCTGCTTTTGTCAGTTCTTCGCAAGCTTTTTTGCAATGATGCAGAAGAAAATGCTGAACGTCCAGCCGACGGGCATGGAGAGCCATACCGAGCTTACGCCGATAAAGCTGATATTTACGGCTGTATAGGCGAAGATGACCCTTATGATAAGTCCGATTATGCTGTTCGCGAGGAGTATTTTCAACATTCCGGTTCCGCGGAGCATACCGTTCTGGCAGGAATTTATGCCCATTATCCAATAGCAGAACGACATCGTTATCATATACGATAATCCCGTTTTTACGGCGTCCTGCGAGGCTGTTCCGATATCCATAAAAAGACTGAGAAATTGGTTGTGGAAAGCCGATATCAGTGCAAGCTCGATGATCGACATTATGATGCATATTTTCAGACAAGCTTTAAAGCCCGATGAAACCCTGTCCTGCCGTCCTGCGCCGATATTTTGCGCAGTAAAGGTGGAGAGTGCGTTTGAACACGCAAGGAAGGGCATTATCGCAAAGGAATCTATCTTTGAAGCCGCGGTATAGCCTGCGAGTGCGCCCGAACCAAAGCGGTTCACGACCGCCTGTATCATCATCATTCCCACCGAGGTCACGGAGCTTTGCACTACGGAAACGGCTGCGTAGGAAAGCATTTGCTTTAACGTTTTGAATGAAAAGTGCCTATAGCTGTATTCGCGGTATTCCTTGAAATACACGCTGCGGATAAGCAGTATGAATGATATCGAAGCCGAAAAACCTTGCGCGATAAGTGTTGCGATCGCTGCGCCCTTTACTCCCATTGAAAAGCTTCCGACAAAGAGCAGGTCAAGCACGATATTGATGAGAGAGGACATTATCAGCAGGGCGAGCGGAGTTTTTGAGTTCCCGAATGAGCTGAATATTGACGACTGGACATTGTAGAGAAACATAAAGGGCATTCCTGCCGAATATATCATCAGGTAGCTTTCTGCGTCGCTGATTATGTTTTGCGGCGTTTTCAGGACTTCGAGCAAAGGCCTGCTGAATATCAGACCTGCTGTGCCTATTACTGCCGAAAACAGCAGCGAAAAGATAAGTACGGTCGAAACGGCTGTTTTTACCTCAGAAAAATTTCTTTCGCCGTAACGCTTTGAGATGAGCACGGAGCAGCCCGTTCCCGTACCCGTTGCGAAAGCGATCATGACCATTGTGACCGCAAACGAAGCGCCGACTGCGGCGAGGGCATCATCACCGTTGAAGCGTCCGACTATTATCGTGTCAACGGTGTTGTAAAGCTGCTGGAAAAGGTTTGCGAGTATCAGAGGAAGTGCAAATCGGAATATCATTTTTGACGGTTCGCCGTTGATAAGATCAACATTTGCCGCTTTTTGCATAGCTGCACCTCTTCTCAAAGAATTAACCCTTTATCGGTAAGTCCGATCTCGGGGATCGACGGGCAGAGCGAAACAGTGAGCATAAGCATCAGCATTGGATTTTCGCTGCCCGTGGCTTTCAGACCCTCGCTGAATTTTTCCTCGGCTGCGATCTCCTCCCCGATGCTGCCCGTTCCCATTATTCCGCAGAAAGGCATAGGTCGGAGTGCGATAAGCTTTCCGTCAACACATACGGCACTTCCGCCGCCTGCGTTTTGAACCGCTTTTACCGCGAGGAGCATATCATCGAAGCTTGCACCGCTGACAACGATGTTGTTTCCCTCCTGTGCAGTTGAAGAAGCGACCGCGCCTTTTTTAATGCCAAGACCTTTTATAAAGGCTTTGCCGATATTGCCGTTTTTGCCATAGCGTTCAATGACGGCGATAGGAAGAATATCACGCTCGGTATCGGGCATTATTTTTCCGCAACAAACTTTCAGCTTTTCGTCCGAACGGCGGGTGATAAGGCTTCCTGCGGTCATTGAAATGCATATTTCGTCGGAATATTCGGCGGAGGAGCTTTTTGCGAGCATTTCCGCCGTGAGTTTGGGAAGCTTTATCGTATCGAAAAGTGACGGGTATTTTCTGCGGATATCATCGGTGTTGTTTTTGGAAACGTCTTCGCCCTTGAAGTAAACGCTTTGGATATCAAGCTTTTCAAGGCTGCTGAAAAGCACGATATCGGCGTATCTGCCCGGAGTGAGTGAACCGACCTTGCTTTCAATGCCATAGTGACGTGCGGCATTGAGCGTTGCAAGCTTTATGGCGATTATAGGCTTCATACCGCATTTTACGGCGATGCGGATATTGTTGTCGATACAGCCGTTTTGGAGAATATCGGACGGGGATTTATCGTCCGTGCAGAACATAAGGCTGTCCGTGGGCAGATCATCTTTTACGACTGCGGAGATGAGCGCTTCGCAGTTCGGCTCGGAAGTTCCCTGACGGATAAAAACGGGGATACCCGAAAAAAGCCGCGCTTTAAGTTCTTCGCCGCTTTCGCTCTCGTGGTCGTCCTTTATCCCTGCGGCTGCGGCGGCGCAAAGCATATCGTGTCCGAGCGCAGGGCAGTGACCGTTGATATGATAGCCGTCGTTTGCGGCAAAGCAGAGCTTTTCAAGGGCAGACGGCTTTAAAAGCTCCTGCGCATTGAGTTCCCCGAGGGAGAATGCGCCGAAGCTGTTCATCATTTTTATCGTATCCTCGGGTGAAAAATACGCTCCCGAGGTTTCCGCTCCCTCTGCGGCAGGCACTCTTGACGGGAATTGCAGAAAGCTGTGTACAGGCTGCTCCGAAAGCAGTTCAAGGAAAGCTTTCAAGCCGTTTTCGCCTGCAGCGTTGGCGGTCTGCATAGGGTCGGTGAAGATACAGCCCGTTCCGTGTGCGGCTGCGCCCTCGCAGTAGGCTTTCGGTGAAAGATGAGAGGATTCGATATGAAGATGACAGTCGATAAAGGACGGTGAGGCGTACATTCCCTTACAGTCGATGACGGTTTCGGCTTTGGCTTCAAATTCGGGGCAGACGGAAGCTATTATCCCGCCGCATACGCCAATCGAAGCGTTTTCGATGATGCGTTCGCCGTAGACATCGATAAGCTTCATATTCACGAAAAGCTTATCGAACGGGATTTTTCCCTGCGCCGCAGAAATGAGCTTTTTCAGGCTGTCGGGTGTCATACCGATATCCTCCTTTCATTTTTCATGCAAAAAAATTACTTTGTGTAGTCCTTATAGACGGAATCGTTGAGTGCGAGGTTGCACATAACGTTTATTATACATCTTGAAGCTGCGAGTGATGTGATCTCGCTTACGTCGAATGGGGGAGATACCTCAACAACGTCCATTCCGCAGATGCCCGGTGCTGTGCAGAGCTTTAACAGGTGGAGAAGTTCTCTCGGGAGCATTCCTCCGAAATCGGGTGTTCCCGTACCTGGGCAGAACGCAGCTTCAAGCACATCGATATCAAGGCTGATATAAACGGCTTTGCAGCCTTTCCAAGCAATTTCAAGAGCGGTTTCAGCCACCTTGTCGATGCCGTATTTGTCGATATCCTCCATTGAGATAGCGGTAAGTCCGCTGTCACGGACGAACTTCGACCATGACTTGCAGCAGTTGCCGCCGATGCCGACCTGAACGAGATTTTTCGCCGAAACGTTCGGGAGATGAGTTGCGTGATACCATTCCGTTCCGTGCATTTTTTCGTCCATTTGAATAGCGTCGCAATCGCTGTGGCGGTCGATATGGATAACGCCTATGTTGCCGTCGATGTAAGGCGCAAGTCCTCGGAGTGAGGGGAAAGATGTGGAATGATCTCCGCCGAGAATGATAGGCATTGTGCCCTGAGAAGCGATAAAGCCGATGCCCTTTGTGATCTGGTCAAAGGTTTTTTCCGAGTTTGCGGGGAGGGTGTAGATATCGCCGACATCGCAGAGCTTTACCTTTTCGTAAAGGTCAACGCCGTAGTCGGGATTGAACGGGGATATCTGCGATGAAGCGTGTCTGATGCCCTGAGGACCGAGTCTTGTTCCCGAGCGGTTCGATGTTCCGCTGTCGTATGGGATACCCACAACGGCGATATCATAGTTTCCGACATCGTGGACATCCTCGCAGAACGGACTTCTCAGAAATGTTTCGTGACCCGTGTATGTGGGACTCAGCGAAGTCCTTGCGAAGCAGGACATTCCCTCGGAATTGATGCTGTCGGCAGGTTCAAGACCCTGAGCAACTGCCTTTGCCATAAGTGTTGGGAAACGTGACGAACCAAAGGTATCATATTTATCGGCGTTCTGCATTGCGAGCAGATCATTTCTTGCGATCATTTCGATCATTCCTTTCTTATTCTTTGGGATAAACGGGGTATTGCAGCTCGATGACCGTTTCGGACGGCTCATCTGTGAGGGTGATATCCACCTGATAAATGAGTATCCCTCGGCTGCTCATCGTGAAGCCGTTCTCGTCGGCGATGAATCTCATTTTTGCGATTATCTCGCCGAGATATCCCGTGCTGTCGGCATGATAGGCGCAGATGTATTTTCCTCCGTCGACAACGGCGAAATTCTTCTTGTCCGATTCCGTTTCCGAGCAGAAAAGCATCGGGCAGACATCTGCTCGGAACTCGCTGTCGATTACCGAATCATTGACCTCCATTGCGACCTTGTTTGTTGCGAGGATAGGGGATTCGGTATTGAGCGATTCTTCAAGCTTCATAAATTCAATGGCTGTTTTATTCGTGGAAAGGCTGTTGTGCTTGCCTTTCAGCGCATATCTTTCGGGGATATCCTTTATAACGGGGCTGTCAAGCACGAAATCCGCTGTTTTTATGTGTGCGAGGAAATCCAGCTTCTTTTCAAGGATACTGTAAAGCTTTTGCTTTTCCTCGATCTCCTTTTTCAGCACTTCGAGGTGTCGGGAAATGACTTTTTCGGATTTTTCGAGGTTTCGGCAGGTCATAAACTCCTCGATCTCATTGAGCGAAAGGTTCAGCTTGCGAAGCTCCTTTATCGTGCCGAGATGTTCGCACTGATCCATGGAATAATATCTTCTGCCGTTGGTCTTATCAACGTAATTCGGCTTGACAAGACCTATCCTGTCGTAATATCGGAGCGTATCGGAGGAGAGCCTGCGGTACTTTGCGACCTCGGTTATCGTCAGATAGCGGCGACTGAGGTCGGAGGGGATATCTCCGTTGTTTTCGATAAGCTCATCGTCGAAATATTCATCGCTTTTCTTCATTTCAGCCGCCCCTTTCTTTATTCGAGAGCCTCTTTGCCCTCAGCTCCCGTTCTTATTTTTATGACATTTTCAACTTCATATACGAATATCTTTCCGTCGCCGACCTTGCCCGTGTAAAGCACCTTTTTGAGCGTGTCAACGAGCAGTCCCAGCGGAACTGTGCTTATGACTATCTCGACCTTTATCTTCGGCAGGAGGTGGGATTCATATTCCGCGCCGCGGTAAAGTTCATTCCGTCCCTTTTGTATGCCGCAGCCGCTTACGTTTGAAACGGTCATACCCGTAATATCGAGCTTATCCATTGCGATACGGAGCGTTTCAAACTTTGATGCGTTCATAATTACAACGACCTTGCGTATCTTTCCGTCTGCCTTGTAGTCTTCCTTGTTCAGCTCGGTAGATTCGTCTATCGCTCTGATGATAGGCGCGCCCTCGCTTTCCTCTGCCATAAGGTGTGCAGAACCGACGAAGTCAGCGTAGCTGCTTGCAAGACCGTGTTCACACTTATCAAGACCTGCAATTTCGTTTTCGGCGCTTACTCTTACGCCGACAGTATGTTTAAGAAGCAGGAACAAGCCGCCGATAACAGCGCCAGACCAGCAGGCAGCTGCAAGAACGCCGAGTATCTGAACTCCCAGACCGCCGAAGCTGTCGGTGTAGATAACGCCTGTTTCAGTGGAGAAAACGCCCGTGAGTATCGAGCCTGTCGCTCCGCATAAGCCATGAACGCTCACTGCTCCGACGGGATCGTCAACTTTAAGCTTATTGATAAGCTCAACGCCGAACACGAGAACGAAGCCGCAGATAATGCCGATGCAAAGCGCGCCGAGCGGAGTTACGACATCGCAGCCGCAGGTGATGCCTACAAGTCCTGCGAGCGCACCGTTAAGGGTCATCGAAACATCGGGCTTTCCGTATCTTGCCCAAGTGATGAACATTGCAGTTGCCGCGCAGGTAGCTGCGGAGATGTTCGTATTGAAGAACAGACCGCCAAGTTTTTCGGGTTCAAAGCCGTTTTCGGTGAGGATAACGGAGCTTCCGTTAAAGCCGAACCAGCCGAACCAGAGAATGAATATTCCGAGTGCGGCGATAGTGAGGTTGTGTCCCGGGATAGCTTTTGGCTTGCCGTCTTTGTTGAATTTTCCTATTCTCGGGCCGACTATAGCAGCTCCGACGAATGCCGCAGCAGCGCCGACAACGTGTACTGCCGTTCCTCCTGCGAAATCGTGGAAGCCGATGCTTTTCAGCCAGCCGTTGCTGTTCCATATCCAGTGTCCCGATATGGGGTAAACGAGTGCGCTCATTACTGCGGAATAGATAAGATATGCTCTGAACGAGGTTCTTTCCGCAAGCGCTCCCGAGGCGATAGTCGTTGATGTTGAGCAGAAAACGGAAGCATACAGGATAAACGCCATAACAGGCAGCCCTGCCGTGAAGCCGTAGCTTTCAAAGGAGAGAAATTCGGGCTTTCCGATAAATCCGCCTGCCGAGCTTCCGAACATCAGTCCGAAGCCTATCACCCAGAAAAGCAGCGAACCCAGACAGTAATCCATCAGATTTTTCATAATGATATTGCCTGCGTTTTTTGCACGGGTAAGACCCGTTTCAAGCATTGCGAAGCCTGCCTGCATTATGAATACGAGAGTCGAGCATAAAAGCACCCATACAATTTCAAGATAAGGCATTTGTATGTACTTCCTTTCTGCCGTAGTGCCGCCTTACCGCATATTTTTCAGCGGCAGGGCGGTCGGCAATATTGTTACTTTGCTGTATGAACGTCTGCGTAGGTGAAGTTATACCAGAACATCGGGCTTGGAGTATATGTGAAGTTCGTATTGAGTGCGTAAGTATCGATTCCCGTGTAGAGGTCGAGGTAAGGACATTCATCTGCATAGATCTTGTAAGCCTTTGTGTAGTTGTCCATCTTTACGCTGACATCATTGGAAGAAAGTGCAGCATCAAGGTAGCCGTCTGCTTCGGCATTTGTCCAGAGAGCCTGATTCGTGCCGCCCTGAACAGCGTTTGAACCGAGGTACATTGTTCCGAGAAGTCCGTAAGGATCGAGGTAGTCGGACATCATATATGTTCCCACTGCGTCGTAGTATCTGTTTTCATTTTCATCGAGCGTATAACCGTACATATAGCTGAAATATTCGCTGGACGGAACTTCGACGATGTTCATTGTGATAGAACCGCTTGCATCGATCATTGACTTTAAGAATTCAGCCTGCTTCTTGTTGTTCGAGTTGCAGATATAATCGAAGCTGAATCCGTCGGGATATGCGGACTGTGCAAGATATTCGGCAGCCTTGTCATAATCCTGCGAATAGGAAGCGGATTCGGAAATGGTCTTGTCCCACATATCCTTGTCCATATACATCATGGAGGAGGGGAGTACGACAGTTCCTGCTTCGCTTGCGTAAGCGCCGCCGATAACGGAAGTTACCTGAGATTTATCGATGCAGCTGATAACAGCCTTTCGTGCGTTCACATCATTGAACGGCTCCTTCGCTGTGTTGAATGCGATATAGTTTGCGGTCGTGCCCTCGCAGGTGATAACGTTGATCTTGTCTGTGGAATCATATACCGACTTGACATCGTTCGAGATGCCGTAAACGAGATCGACCTGACCGCCCTTTGCGGCAAGGGCAAGTGCGCTTTCGTCTTCGATGATGTAGAATTCGATCCTGTCGATATCAAGGTTGTCCGAGCCGCCCCACCAGTTCTCGTTCTTTTCCATAACGATCTCGCTGCCCGAAGCCCATGAAACAAGCTTGTATGGACCTGTGCCTGCTGCGCTGCCCTCGGCTGAACCGTACTTGTCGCCCTCGGCTTCGACTACCGACTTCTCCATGATGCAGCATGGTGAAGCCGCAGGAACGTACTTCCATGTTAAATCGGGGTGGGAAAGATGAACCGTGAGTGTGCGTGTTGCCTCATCAACTTCAAAGGATTCAACGCTTGCGAAAAGATAGCTCATATAGTAGCCGTCTTCCTTTACACGGTTGAGGGAGAAGAGAACATCGTCCATTGTAAGCTCGTTTCCGTCGGCGAACTTTACGCCCTCCCTGATCTTGTATGTATATGTTGTATCATCGACCTGTTCCCAGCTTTCTGCAAGAGCAGGTTCAACATCTGTGCCGTCTGCTGTGAAGTTGAGCAGGGTATCATAGCAGTCATAGCCTGCAAAGCAGGACGCAACGCTTGTGAAATCCGCAGGGTCGAATGAGGACGGTTCACGGGTGTAGCCGACCTTTAAAACAGTTTCACCGTTTTCATCGGTAGTTGCTGCAGCCGATGCTGTACTGCTGTCACTTGAAGTATCAGCTGTGTTCGAGCAGCCTGTCGGGATACCGACCATTAATAATGCGGCTGTAAAAGCAGCGACCTTTTTCAGATTTTTCATTTCATAAGCTTTCATGATTTATTCCTTCCTTTCAAAGGTTTTTTCCTTTTCAAAAACTATTCTTTGGGTGCGCCTATCGGGAAATGGCAGGCAACATAGTGTCCGTTGCCCATATCCTTTAGCTTCGGCGTTCTGTTGTCGCAAAGACCTTCTTTGAAATATTTGCATCGTCCTGCAAAGCGGCAGCCTTCGGGGACATCTATTGCATTCGGGATATCTCCCTCGAGCAGGATATGTTCCTTTTCGATGAAAGGATGTTCCTTTGGCTTTGCGGAAACAAGAGCTTCGGTGTAGGGGTGCATAATGTTTGCATACACCTCGTCAACGGGTCCCATTTCCATTATTGCGCCGAGGTAAACGACCGCAAGCTTGTCGCAGACGTGCTTTACAACATTGAGGTCGTGCGAAATGAACAGTATCGTCTGACCGTAGTCCCTTTTCAGGTCGAGCAGAAGATTGAGAATGTTCGCCTGAACCGAAACATCGAGCGCGGAAACGGGTTCATCGGCAAGTATGAAGTCCGGACTGAGCATCAATGCTCTGACGATCGCAAGACGCTGGAGCTGACCGCCTGAAATTCCCGTCGGATATCTCGAAAGAACATCTTCCGAAAGCCCGATATATTTCATAAGCTCGGAGAGCCGCTTTTTGTAGACCTCAGGCTTTATGCCGTTTATCTTCGCAGGCTCTTCAAGGCTGAAGCGAAGCGTTTTCTTCGGGTTGAACGAGGCGAGAGGGTTCTGAAAGACCATTTGCATTCTCGGACGAAGCGCGTCAAGCTCTTTCTTTTTCAGATGAGTGATATCCTTTCCGTCAAAATATATCTCTCCGCTGTCGATATCGATAAGCTTTAAGATACATCTTCCCATAGTGGATTTTCCCGATCCGCTTTCGCCGATGATACCGAAAATTTCGCCCTTGTTAATATCAAGGCTGACATCATCGACGGCGTGAACGTATTTTATCTTCGATTTGGCGAGCTTGTAATCGCCGAGCGGAAAGTATTTTTTGATATGTCTAACACTTATGAGCGGTTCAGTCATTTTGTGCCACCTCCTGCCATTTGAAGCAAGCAGCCGTGTGACCCTCGCCGACCGTTTCCGTTACGGGAACGCCGTTCCTGCATTTTTCGCAGGAGTATGAGCATCTCGGCTCAAAGGGACAGGCTTTGAATTTTTCGTAAAGCAGCGGAGGACTTCCTGCGATGCTTTTCATTCGTTTTTCCGTGTCCGATTCTTTCGGATTGCTTTCGAGCAGTGCTTTTGTGTATGGGTGCGACGGGTGATCGAAAATATCTCCTACGCTGCCTGATTCAACGACCTTACCCGCATACATTACGGTTACGCTGTCGCAGATCTCGGCAACAACGCCAAGGTTGTGGGTGATTATGATAACTGACATTCCCGTTTCGCGCTGGAGTTCTTTTATAAGATGAAGTATCTGCGCCTGAATGGTAACATCGAGCGCTGTTGTCGGTTCATCTGCGATGAGAAGCTTCGGCTTGCACGAGAGCGCCATTGCTATCATTATTCTCTGGAGCATACCGCCGCTCATTTCAAAAGGATACTGGCTGTATCTTTTTTCGGCAGGGGTAATGCCTATCTTTTCAAACATTTCAATGACCTGATTGTGAGCAGCCTGCCTGCTGAGATGCTTTTTTTGGCGGAGTATTTCGGCGATCTGTTCGCCTGCTTTCATTATCGGGTCGAGCGAGGTCATCGGGTCTTGGAATATCATAGCCGCATCATTTCCTCGGAAATCCGAGAGCTGCTTGTGATCCATTTTGAGGATATCGGCTTCGCCCTTGTCGGTATTGTAAAGTATCTGACCGCTGTACCGTGAAAGCTCATCATTGTGAAGACGGATTATCGATTTTGCGGTAACGCTTTTTCCGCAGCCGCTCTCTCCGACGATGCCGTGTATCTCACCCTTTTTGACTTCGATATTCACACTCTGGACGGCGTAAACAATTCCTCTGACTGTCATAAAATCCGTTTGCAGGTCTTTTATTTCGAGAAGATCTTCATTTTTCACGGCTTTCACGCCCCTTTCTTCAAGGATCCTGAACGAAGCAGCTTTTTCTCGTACTGCTTGAATGATGGGAGCTTTCTCAAAGACGGATCGATATAATTCTGTATACCGTCGCTGAAAAGGTTTATCGAAACTGTTACGGTGATAATGCATATCGCAGGGATAACGAGCAGCGAAGCGTTGTTGTAGATGTTGCCCATACCGTCCTTGAGGAGCGTTCCCCAGTCTGCATCGGGCGCTTGAACGCCGAGCCCGAGGAAGCTGAGCGTTGCCATTGCTGTGATGGCAGAACCGATATCGAGCGTGAACTGCGATATCATCGTGGTGATAACGTTCGGAAGTATATGTACGAAGATTATTCTCGCATCGGACATTCCCATTGAACGGCAGGCTTCAACATAGACAGCCTTTTTCTCGGTCATAATCAGCGAACGTGCCATTTTGCAGGTCATCGGGATATAGGAAATGCCTATTGCGATTATGCCAGTGTACATACCCTTTCCCATTACTGCGATAAGGAGGAATGAAAGAAGCAGCGGGGGAAGTGCGCTCACAACGTCCCATACTCTTGTGACTGCGCTGTCTATCCAGCCTCGGTAATATCCGCAGATAAGACCGAGCGGAACGCCGACTGCAACTTCAAATATAACTACAAGAAAAGCATTGAGGATAGAAGTTTTTGCACTGCATATAAGCCTTGAAAAAAGATCTCTTCCAAGTCCGTCCGTTCCGAAGATATGTCCGGGAGAAAAAGCCTTTGCATAAATAGCGGAAGCGTCTGTCTGTATCGGGTCATACGGTGCGATAAAGCTTGAAAAAAGCGATATTATAAGCACAACAAGCAGGATAAAGCCTGTTATTGAAACTATCGGAGTAAAGAATTTACCCGCTTTGTTTTTCATTTTGTATCAAACCTTTCTTTTTTTATTCAAGCTCAACTCTCGGGTCAACGATGATATAGAGAATATCGATGATGAAGTTCATCACAAGATAGACCGCAAGCATAAAAAGCACCAATATCTGAACAATGGGGTAGTTGTTCGTTTGTATCGCATCGATGAGCAGACCGCCTATTCCCGGAAGGGAGAAGATCTGTTCAACGATGACTGTAGAACCTATCGAGCCTGCTATCATATATCCGCCTGCCGTGATAACGGGGATAACGGCATTATGGAAAGCATGTTTGAATGTAATGTAAAAGCCGCTCAGCCCCTTTGCTTCGGCTGTTGAGATATAAGCCGAGCCGAGCTGCTTTATCATACTGCTTCGGGTTATTCTTCCGAGCATTGCAACGAGCGAAAGCGACATTATCACGCCCGGAATAATTATTCTTCCGAGAAATTCACCGAAGTTTGAATATGTGCCGATGAATGAGTAGCTCGGAACGTAAATTGTCATAAAGATAAGCACCAAAATCGAGATAAGAAACGAAGGTGTTCCCGAAATGATGAGCATTATTGCCGAGAGTATCGAATCCGCCGCTTTTCCTCTTTTAAGTGCGGAGCAAACACCCATTACTATCGAGATGAAAAAGCCTATTATCGAACTCAATATAACAAGTCCCACGGTAACGGGAAGTCTGGAAGAAATAAGTTCCCGTACATTCTGACCGTCGATATAGTCAATTCCAAAGTCGCCTTTCAGAACGCCGGATATCCATATATAGTATTGCTCCATAAGCGGCTTGTCGAGGTTGTACCGCTCGGTGAGCGAAGCTTTGAGCTCATCGGTCGAACGGCTGTTGCCTATCATTACCGCCAGCGGATCGACCTTTGACATTCTCAGAACGAAGAATATCAGAAGCGAGCATACCGCAAGAATAACGATCATTGAAATGAATCTTTTTATAATGTATATTGCTCTTTTCATAGCCGTTCACCCTACTTTGAATAATTGTTTTGATAAAATTGCATTTTGCTGTTTAGTGTGATAATGCTTATCACACTTTGAAATTATAGGATATTTGCTTGTTTTTCTTTTATGTACCTATAATATACCCTGTAGTTGCTCAAACTTCAAGAGGAAAATTCGTATATTGTTAAATTATTTTGTAAATAAAATATTGCAAAATGACGTTTGTCACTTGGAAAAAAATAACACTGTAATGCGATATTGCAGGAAATTATTTGTAAGCTTGCATAAATAAATGTTCGTTTAATTGAAAATACAGATGAGAAAGAAAAGTTCACGCAATAAAAAAACACAGCCGAAGAAAGCTCTTCGGCTGTGTTTTTATATGGAATTTAGGAGGAGTAACAATCAATATCAAAGTCAGTCGGGAGTTTGTTCCGCCTTGTTTTTTCTGCCGTATGCGAAAATGTGGAATATTCACGTATTAATCATCGTTTCCTTAGTATTAACAGCATAAGAAAAATCCCCTTTTCGCCGATGCCGAACCGACAAAAAGGGGAGTGTATCATTCATTTATCATATTCAAAAAGTATTCGTGTACAAAGGTGTCATCATTAAGCTCAGGGTGAAAAGCGATAGCAAGCTGCTTGTTGTGCCGAACGGCAACTGTCTTGCCGTCAACGGTCGAAAGCACCTCTGTCTTTTCCGAATCACTCGCATAAGGCGCGCGGATAAAGGTCATAGGAACGCTTTTTCCTGCAAAATCAGCCTCCGTGAAAAAGCTGCCGAGCTGTCTGCCGTAAGCGTTGCGCTTTACAGTGAAAGGCATCGTGCCGAAGCATGACTCTTCACCGCCGTCTATCTTTTCGGCGAGGAGTATCATTCCTGCGCAAGTGCCGAAAACGGGCAGACCGTTCTGTATTTTTTCTTTGAGCGGCTCATAAAGTCCGAGTTCGTGAAGAAGCTTTTTCTGAACTGTGCTTTCGCCGCCCGGGATAATCAAGCCGTCAAAGCTGCGGTCGATGTCGGGAAGCTGACGTATCTCGAAGCACTCCGCTCCAAGCTGCGAAAGCTTTTTTTCGTGTTCGATAAATGCGCCCTGAAGCGCAAGCACACCAATAATCGGTTTGCTCATTACTTGCCTCTTTCTGCCATAAGGAGTGCGATCTCCTGCTCGTTGATGCCGACCATTGCTTCGCCAAGGTCTTCGGAAAGCTCTGCAAGAAGCTTTGCATCGTTGAAGTTTGTAACTGCCTTTACGATTGAAGCTGCGCGCTTTTCGGGATTGCCCGACTTGAAGATGCCGGAGCCTACGAAAACGCCCTCTGCACCAAGCTGCATCATAAGTGCCGCATCGGCAGGAGTTGCAACGCCGCCTGCTGCAAAGTTTACAACGGGGAGCTTGCCGTTTTCGGCAACATATTCAACGAGGTCAAAAGGTACGCGGAGCTCCTTTGCAGCTTCAAAAAGCTCGTCCTTGGACATTGAAGTGAGCTTGCGAATCTCGCTCTGCATCATTCTCATGTGACGAACAGCCTGAACAACATCGCCCGTGCCCGGTTCGCCCTTGGTTCTTATCATAGATGCACCCTCGTTGATACGGCGGAGCGCTTCGCCAAGGTCTTTCGCGCCGCAAACGAACGGGACATCGAATTCACGCTTGTTGATGTGATACTTGTCATCGGCAGGGGAGAGAACTTCCGATTCATCGATGTAGTCGATCTCAATTGCCTGCAATATCTGTGCCTCTGCGAAATGACCGATGCGGCACTTTGCCATTACGGGGATAGAAACTGCGTTCTGGATACCTTTTATCATCTTAGGGTCGCTCATTCTTGAAACGCCGCCTGCAGCTCTTATGTCAGCAGGAATTCTTTCAAGTGCCATAACAGCGCAAGCACCTGCCGCTTCTGCGATCTTAGCCTGCTCTGGAGTTGTAACGTCCATAATAACGCCGCCCTTGAGCATCTGCGCGAGGTTTTTATTCAATTCATATCTTTCATTTGCCATATCGATTATCCTTTCTCTGTCGAATTCTATCGGAACGGTAAGTTTATGCCTTTATTATAGGAAAAATTTCTCGAGCGGTCAAATTATGTCGCGAACGATTTATTTTGTACAAAAATATAATTGATGCACAAATCCTGATAGTTTGAGTTGCGGTGAAATGTGCAAAATAACAATTAAATAACAACGGTAATTTGTTGCTGAAAAGCCTGCTGTCAAAACTTACAAAATCTATCGGTAAAGATATTGATAAGTTGGCTGAAATGCAGAATAAATTTATCCGTTAAAGCAACTGAAAAGTGGGGTATATAGGTCACCTCTAAAAAAATATATTTCCGCAAAAAACCACCGCAGACAAAATTTCTTCCGTCTGCGGTGGTTTTATTGTAAAGGCAGGAAAACCGAATAAAGCGTTTTTGGTGAAAAGTTTAACCTGCGAGGTTTTCTGTGCTGAAAAGCTCAATAGCGTTCTTTATCATATCTTCGTCGCAGTCTTTGAGAATGCCCGAAGCCATCCAGTATGCGTATTTTCCCTCTGTGTATTTTACGAGCTCGTCAACATCGCTACCGTATCTGAATTCAATGTGGAAAGTCGATGCGGGAGTATCAGGGAAGAGGCAGAAATATGCGAATTCGTCCTCGTTTCCGTCAGTGGACTTGAACTCATAGAAGCCGTTCGTTTCGTCATATCCGCAGAATTCATATTCGTGCGAGAAAAGCTCGTTTCCTTCCTTGTCAACGCCCGAAACCGTGCTGTTGTCAAAGGTTATCTCTGCTGCGCCGTCTGCAAAGCCGCAGTAGAATTGTGCTGAATCGGGGTCGGAGGAATAGGTCGAAACTGCGTCTTCACCGTAAACGCTACCTGCGCAGAAATATTTCAGCATTGCTGCTGCGTCTTCCGCTCCGTCATCTCCGACGATAGCTGCGCAGGCATCTGTCCATGCGGAAGCATATTCATCGGCATAAAGCGTGTCGAAAAGCGGAGTGTATGTGCCGTCAAGGTTGCTTATAAGACGAACTGCTGCTTCCTTGCTGCCGACTTCGTATTGGTCGCCGCTTGCGTAGAGCTGCTTTGTTTTGCCGATCTGAGCATTGCTGTCATTACCGTCTATCTTGATGCTGACATCGCAGCTTATTATCTCGCTGCCGTTAGCTCTGCCTGCGACCGTTCCAGCGTTTACAGCGCCGTTTATCGAGCCGCTCACCTTGCAGTTTTCAACGGTGAATCTGTCTTCCATACCGTAGAAATAAAGTCCCGTTCCGACAAGTCCGCCAACGTGTGTTGCGCCGTTCGTGTTTATCTCAGCGGTAATGTCGCAGTCAGTGATCCTGCACGGAGCATCAACAACGCCGTCACCGTCATCACCCATACCTGCATAGCCGCAAAGTCCGCCGACAGCGTGACCGTTGTTTGCGTTTATAACAACATCGGCTGTATTTCCCGTAATGCTCGGTGAACACTGGATACAGCCTGCGATGCCGCCAAGTCCGACAGGTTCGTTGCCCTCGGCGGTTACAGTTCCCTTTGCTGTGCAGTTGTCAAGGCTTCCCGCAAAGCTGCCGCCGACGATAAGACCTCCACATTCCGCAACATCGCACTGAACGATGCCGTCTGTGAAGTCATTGTCACCGAGAACGACAACTTCGGAATCCTCAGCTGTGCAGTTTGAAACGGCTGCCATACTTCCGCCGATGATGCCGCCCGTGCAGTTAGTGCCGCTTGCTTTAACGTTCTTTACATTGATGCCGCTTGCTTCGCCTGCCATGAGATAGCCGATAACTCCGCCTGCTGCCATAGTTGAGGTTTCACCCGAGATCTCAATATTTTCAACATTGAGGTTCTTGACCGTGCCCGTTACAGCACCAAAAATTCCGACAGCCATCTGATTTCCGTCAGTAGTATATGTGTAGTTGGAAAGCGTGTGACCGTTGCCGTCAAAAACTCCGCTGAAAGCTTTGGTCATATCCATATCGCCCGTTTCCATATTGACGTAATCGTATGCATAGCCTGCGATGATAGTTTTTCCGTTAAGCGCTGAAAGGTCAATGTCGGCGTCAAGCTGATAGTGTGCGGTGAGGTCATTGTTTACAAGAAGGAGCTGGTCAGCTGTTGAGATGCGGTAAGGGTTGCTTTCCGAACCGTCGCCGCCGTCAAAGTCTGCGCTCTCGGCGGTATCGGAGGAAACCGCCGATGTCGTTGTTTCTTCCGAAGTCGTTTCGGCATTGTCACTGCTCGATGAGCAGCCTGCGAAAGCCGCAGCGGTAAGAATTGCAGTTATGACTGCGAGAGATTTTTTCATATTCATAAAAAGTTCCTTTCTTAGTTAGCCAACGCTAACTAATCTTTATTTTTTTACGCCGCAAAAAGTACGGCGTATTATTTGCTTATAAGAATGTCCCGAAGCCTGCGCGGTGGTATTGGGAGAGCATACCGATGTATCTGTAAGCTTCGTCCTTGCTCATTCCGTGACGAACAGGTTCAAAAAATCCGTTGAAAAAGCAGCTGATGACGATGTGGAGAAAATCGGGAGTTACCTTTCCGTCATCGAGCGAACGGCAGCCGACAGCCCCCATAAATCTCAGCGTATAATCAAGCTCGATATCGATAAGTTCGTGTTCAAAAACGCGGAAAAACTTGTCGCACGAGCTGTCCAAAAGGATACGGAAAACATCGAAATTATCGTAAATATAATCGATGAGCCTGAACATTCCGTTCGTGCTGTATTCGTTGACAGTTTCGCTCTGAACATCGGACGGCAGTTCGCTGAAATCCTGCTGAACAGCCTTGTAAATTCCGATAAAACCATCGGTTACGGGTTTTGTGATATAAAGCAGAAGACCATCCTTGTCGCCGAAGCGAATGTAGATAGAGCTTGTGCTCGTTTCGGCGTTTTTGGCAACATTGCGAAGCGAAGCTCCGTCAAAACCCTTTTCGAGAAATTCGGCTTTTGCACATTCGACAAGCTTTTCACTTACGCCTGCAATTCTGTTCGACATTCTATCGCTCCGATCTGTAACAGTGTTTTTAAAACGGTGTTTTAAGTATAACCCAAGCAGTAAGGATTGTCAATATTGGCATTTATTTTTTGGATATTTGCATATAAATTTTTTCAAAGTTAGACAGATTTTAGTAGAAAATAAAAATTCTGATAGACAAAACTCTGCCGATGTGTTATAATTAAAATAACAGTGCTTTTTCCGAAATATCAAAAACAAAATAACGTATTTTAAATACAATTTCTTGAAAGGGGCAAAATTATGGCAAATATAACAGCAAAATTTTTCTCGGCTTCACTCAGAAGAAAAGTAAGCTTTGAAATGTATATCCCGAATGATGATCCGAGCGAAAACGGCACAAAAATGAGGACGCTTTTCCTGCTTCACGGCTACACGGGAGAGGCTCACAACTGGGTCCCCGAGGAGCTGGCGAAGAAATACAACTTCGCGGTCGTAGCGCCGAACGGGGAGAACAGCTTTTGGCTGGACGGACTTTCAACGGGACATAAATACTGCACATTTGTCGGGGACGAGCTTGTGAAGTTTGTCCGCCGCACATTCGGACTTGCGATGAATGCCGATGAAACCTACATAATGGGACTTTCTATGGGCGGTTTCGGTGCGCTTCATACTGCACTGACCTATCCCGAAAATTTCGGAAAAGCTGTGGCTATGTCCTCAGCACTTATAGTACATGAAATTGCGCGTTTAAAGCCCGGCGAAAGCAACGGTGTCGCAAACTATGACTATTACCGCGAGTGCTTCGGCGAACTTGAAACAGTGGAAGAACGCGACAGCAACCCTGAAGTTTTGGCGAAGAAGCTTAACGAAAGCGGCAGACTTCCCGAAATTTTTATGAGCTGCGGAACGGAAGATTTCCTGCTTGAAAACAACAGGGCTTTTCATAATTACCTCGAAAGCATCAATGCGCCGCACGTTTATCTCGAAAGCAAAGGTGCACATGATATGACTTTCTGGAGTGAATACACGGAGAAATTTGTTCGGATGATGTTTGAGTAAAATTTTATTGACAAACCCTATTTGATAGGGTATGATATATGTATGATCGGAATGTTTTAGGGATAATGACTATGAACGTTTATGACAGCATTATCAAAGGCTTAAATGAAGCTGTGGATTATGAAGAGGGAAATGTTAAAGCCAAGACATCAAAAATATTCGTAAGTCTCTCGATATGACGCAGATGATATTTGCGGCTGTTATGGGAGTTTCGGTTAAAACCGTGGAGGCTTGGGAAGCGGGCACGAACACGCCGTCGGGAACAGCAAGACGTATGCTTTTTCTTCTCCAATCAGACCCGAAAATACCTGAAAAATATCACTTTTTATCACGATGATACTGTCTTTTAAAAGGCACAAAACAAGCCCTCTGACTTTTTATCAGAGGGCTTGACTTTATATTCAATTAGAACGATTTTAGACGGCTTCGTAACTCCTATTAAACAAGATTCCTTGTTTCTTGGTTTAGGTATAGCATAATGCGGTTGGTTTGTCAAGTGAGCGGGGAGAAGTTTTTCCGTGCAGGACTATTGTAATTAATTGAAATGCTTAAACCCCCAGCTATGCTGGGGAGAATTGAGTAAGACGTGT
>OLGB01002539.1_pt1 | contig 19171 bp, 16 predicted proteins | sample 1605691 | NCBI WGS metagenome assembly OLGB01 (sample SAMEA3888925, study PRJEB22519) | human gut metagenome | biome: human gut; feature: human-associated habitat; material: faeces | place: Denmark | collected 2010 | reverse complement strand
CGCGCGGCGGACGGGACGACGCTCGCGCATTCCGAGTTGTTCAATGGTTTGGCGGGCGTGGTAAGATGGTGGTTCGTCACCGGCGACACGGAATGTGTGCTCGAGGCGGCCGCCCCCTCTATGAAGCAGCTCGATGCGACGCTTGAAACGCTGAACCGGTGGGGCTTTCTTACGGTAACATACATGATACTGGACGACAGCGGCGAGGTGAACTGCCGCAGACTCTGAGCCTCAGCAAAAAACAGAACGAAAACAGGGACGCCCTCCGCATAACAAGAAGGGCGTCCCTTTCGCATTATCTTTCTTTATATATTTCCTTTACCCGAGCCGGTTGGCACGCGAACAGAGCCAGATCGAAATGACGAGGAATACCGCATTGGCCGTCCAGGCGGCCGCGAGGGGAGGCAGCGTGCCGCTCTCTCCGAGAGCCCTGCTGAATGACATTATCACGTAATAGACAAAGATGATAATGACGCTGTAGCCGAGCCCGACGCCGGAACTTGAACGCTGGGGCCGGCTGCCGAGCGCTGCGCCGAGCATCGCGAATATAAGGCAGGCCCAGGGAACGGCTATCCTCAACTGCAGTGCCATCCATAGATCACCGGTCCCCTCGCCCATTTTTTCTTTGAGCTTTACGGCGGTGACCAGTTCCGGGATCGTCATTTCATCGGGAGAGGCCGATTTCGCGGATATTTCATTCGGGCCGAGATTGAGAGTGAGTGCCTGACGGTCAAATTTAAAGAGCAGTCCTACTTCCTTGGTCTCTTTATTTATCTCATATACGGCGCCGTCTTCAAGCCACCAGCTGCCGTCTGTCCACTTGCCGCTCTGCGCCGATATTATCCGCGCCAAACGCCCCTCCTCAAATTCCTCCACCGTCACATCTTTCATATCCTTGGTGGCGTTGTCCATCTGATCGATGTAGATCACGCGCTTTATTACTCCGCCGCTTTCCTCTTTGAGAAATACCTTTTGCGTGAAGATAGGAGCCGATTCCCGCAGCACCTCATATTTCATCACATTAGCCGCGGCGCGCTCGCTCAGCGGCACGAGGCTTTCGTTGATGAAAAACGCGCATATCGAAACAAAGAAGGCCGCGATGACCACCGGGCGCACGATGCGCTGGAATGAAAGTCCGGCTGACTTCAGCGCCACCAATTCGGAATTTGCCGAGAGTTTGCCGAATCCAAGCAGCGCCGCAAGGAGACAGCTCATCGGAATGGTGAATACGACGAGCCTGGGCATGTAATACAGGAAAAGCCTGATAACTATCCCGATGGAGACGCCCTTTTGGATTATGAGATCCGCCATCTGGAAGAGGAGCCCGCCGGCCACGAGGATTATAGTAAAGGCCACAAGGCCAAAGAAAAACGGCCCTTTGAGTTCCCCTAATATAAAGCGGTCCAGCGCCCTCATTCTAAAAGAAAATTTATCTGCGTTTTTCAACGGTCTTCACCATTGTTCAACTTTATTATATGGTCCGCACATTCACGCACCGCGCCCTTTCCTCCCTGCCGTTCCGTAACGTAGTCCGCACAGGCGGCCGCCGACGGATGGGCGTTTGCCACCGCAATGCCAAGACCGGACCATTTGATGCACTCGATATCGGGAACGTCGTCCCCCGCATAGGCCGTCTCGGCGGCGGTTATCCCCCAGCCGGAGGCGATAGCCTTAAGATCACGGAGCTTGTCGTCGGTGCCGTTGATGCAGCGCGTTATCTTGAGATTGTCGGCGCGCTGCTGCGTCGGAGCGGAATGCCGGCCGCTGATGAAGACCACCTTGACGCCGCTTTTAAGGAGCCGGACTATCCCCTGCCCGTCCTGAACGTCGAATCGTTTCAGCTCGTTTCCCGAGCCGTCCATATAGATGCCGCCGTCGGTCAATGTGCCGTCGACGTCCATTGCGAATAATTTAATCAATTTTATCCTCTGTCTTATGATGCCAGTCCTGCGTCATGCGCGGAGTGAAGCCCCTTGTGCTTTCCGCCGCGAAGTCAAGGATCATCTTTGCCTCAGGATCATCGGGATAACGTTCCCTCACCTGGCTCAGCCCGTCTCTGATGGTGAGCCCCGAGTTATATATCAGCTTATACATCTCGCGTATCTTCCTGCGCGTCTGCACATCTATATTACGGCGGCGCAGGCCGACCTTGTTTATATCATAGACGCGCATCGGTATTCCGGCGGCGAGGCAGTAAGGAGGCACGTCCTGAGTTATGCGCGAGAGTCCCCCCACCATGCAGTATGAGCCGATATGCGTAAACTGATGAAACCCCGTCATTCCCCCAATGACTACGTAATCGCCGACATGCACATGTCCGGACAGTCCCGCTTTGTTCGCTACCGTACACTCTTTGCCGATATGTACGTTGTGGGCGAAGTGCACGCCCTCCATAACGAAGCAGCCGTCTCCGACCGTCGTCGATTCCCCCTCGCCGACGGCGCGGTTGATGGTGACATATTCGCGGCAGACTACTCTGTCTCCGATGATGGCCCAGGTTTCCTCGCCTTTGTAGCTGAGGTCCTGCGGCACGCCGCCGATGACGGCGTGTTCATGAATGACGCAGTCCGAGCCTAGTCTTGTGTAGTCACATACCCGCGAAAAAGCTTTAAGTACCGTTCCAGGACCGATCTTCGTCTTTGAATCGACTATACAATAGGGTCCGATATTTACATTGTCGCCCAGTTCCGCCTCTTTTGCCACGATAGCTGTCGGATGTATTTGAACGCTCATATTATTTATTCCGCCTCAAGCGTCAGGCCTGAGGCGATGACAAACCCCATTTCGGCTTCGGCAACGATCTCATCGTCGACTTTTGCGACGAATTCAAATTTGCCCATGTTTCCGCGGCGGCGCTTCAGCCTGGCGGTGGTGCGAAGCTGATCGCCAGGCTTCACCGGTTTGCGGAACTTCGCGTTGTCTATCGAGGTGAGATAGACAAGCTTTCTATCCCCGTTCTGGAATTCGGGTTGTAATTTAAGGAGCATCGCCCCCACCTGCCCCATCGCTTCCAGGATAAGAACGCCGGGCATCACCGGCTCGTCCGGAAAGTGCCCCTGGAAAAACGGCTCGTTGAAAGTGACGTTTTTATAACCTGTGACCTCTTTAAGCTCGTCAGTGTCTATGATTTCTTCTACCCTGTCCACAAGCAGAAATGGATAACGGTGCGGAAGAAGCTCCATTATCTGGTTGATGCGTACCTGCATTGACTTTTCCCCCTTATTTATATCTCTTAAAACTTATCAGTACAGCTTTATGAAAACAGCGCCCTTATGCGGCGCGCGAGCTTTCCATGGATGCTGTGGCCGGCCGCGACCGCCACGTAATGCGCTGCCGGTATCTCCCCGGCCAAAGTCAAATCTCCCAGCAGATCGATGACCTTATGTGTTACGCACTCCAGCGGGAAACGCAGCCGTTGGCTGCCGACCGTCCCGTTCTCATCAAAAATCAGAGCGTTATCCAGAGTTCCGCCTTTTGCCAGCCCATTCTGTTTCAAATAATCCAGCTCGGAGGTAAGCCCGAACGTCCGGGCCTTAGAAATTATATTATAAAAAGTCTCGCTTGTGATATCGTATTTGACCTTTTGGAGGCCGATCGGGGTTCCGGAGTAATCAATTATGTAAGTGACCGTCAGCCTGTCGCTGGGAGCGGCCGCGATAAGCCGGCTGCCGCCGTTCTCTTCCAGAAATATCGGCGCGGAGATGGCCCGTCCTTTAAGTATTCCATCCATCTCTGTGAAGCCGCAGTCTTTTATCGCCTCCGCGAAGGGGAAGGCGCTTCCGTCCAGGATCGGGACCTCGCTGCCTGAAAGTTCAAGTTCAACGGCATTAAGTCCCATACCCGCTATCGCCGCCAGCAAATGTTCCGCCGTCCTCACGACGGCACCGTTGGGAAGAGAGAAACCGGTCAGCCTGCTGTCCTCCTCCACCACCGCCTCTGTCACCGGCGACAGCCCGTTTTCATTGCGGAAGTGGATGCCGGGACGTTCGCAGGGACGCATCCACAGGGTGGACTCTTCACCTGAATGCAATCCCGTCCCGCTTATTTTTATTTCGTTCTTAAGCGTCTTCATGCGTTTTCTCAAGGCGTTCGACCTTTTTGGCAAGTTCTCTGACATGGCGCATAAATTCCGGCAGTTGTCTGACGGCGGCCTGCTGGCGAAGCTCTTTTTTGTGGTCTTGCGCGGGAAAGCCGGAAACTACGGAGCCAGCGGGGATGTCCGAAGCGACGCCGGCGCGCCCTCCGACCGTGCAGCCGTCGCCGATCGCGGCGTGGTTGGAAGCGCCGGACTGCGCCGCCATGATGACCCCCCTGCCGATCTTTGTGCTCCCCGCTATCCCGGACTGCGCGACAACTATCGTATAACCGCCTATCTCACAGTTATGGCCTATCTTCACGTGGCTGTCGATCTTCGTTGACGGGCCGATGTATGTCTCCCCAAAGGTAGCGCGGTCTATTGCCGAGCAGGCCCCCACCTCCACTCCGTCGTCAAGGCGGACGATGCCTATTTGCGGTATCTTCACCATTCCGGCCTTCGGGTCGGGAACGAATCCGAATCCCTCGCAGCCGATGACGGCGTTGGCGTGCAGCACACACCCGCTGCCGATCTTAGTATGGTGGTATATCACCGTGCCAGGCTCGATGAGGCAGCCGCCGCCGATCTCAGAACATTCGTCGATGACGACGTTCTCCATTATCACCGTACCGTCGCCGATATTTACGCCGTCGCGTATCACCGTCCCCGCGCCTACCGAAACGTTGTTTCCCAGCCGCGCGGTGGGGGCGATGACCGCCAGTTCCGATACTTTCGTTCCGCGCGCCGGCGTCTCGTCAAAATATTGCAGCAGGGCGATCAGCGCCACGCGTGGATCGTCAACCTCCACGCCGCGGCAGCCCTCCGCGATCCATCCCTTTTTTGTAAACAGGACGGTCCCCTCTTTCACAAGAGGGATAAACTTTTTCTCCCAGAGCGGAGATATACTGTTTTCTCCCGCCTTCTCAGGCGCGCATATCGAGGTTATCCTGATTTCAGGATCGCCCTTTACCTCACCATGCGTCATCTCCGCGATCCGGCCAAGCGTAATGCTCTTTGTTATCGTACTCAATCCTCTCTATAGAATGCTTCTTATAGGTTGCCAAGCATCTTAAGGCTCCAGCGATCATTATCGCGGGCATCATATTCAACTTCAAAAGAAATATTCTCAGTGGCCCTCCAGCCGATGGCGCCGTTGAACTTGCCGTCCTCGTTGAATCGCAGCCAGAGATACGGCTTGTGCAGCTGCGGGTCCATGGAGAGCTTTACCCACCACATATCATCCGTGGTATCCCATTCGCCGCCGATCCAAAGGTCCCGTATAGAACGCCAGCGCAGTCCGAAGCGGCCGTTGATGTTCCATTCCTGCAGTCCCAGTATTCCCTCCGCATAAGCCTCCATGTCGACCGCGGGAAAGAGTTCGACTTTGCGTCCCAGGTGCACTCCCAGCTCCGCCGACTTATCCGAGGTGCCGGCATATATGGCGGCCCAAGCGCCTATGGTGTAATATCGGCTCTCCACCCTGACGTTCAGCTGCGATATCTGCGCGGGTTGAAAATCCGCTTGGGCCTCCGAAGCGGAACGTTCCGTTATGCGGCGTTCGTTTATATAATCCTCGGCCCAGCGTTTCATGTCGGCTGAATGTTTTGAAGCCCAGACGACAGGGATCCCAATAAAGGGAGCAGACTGTCCCATCAGCCCTTCGCGCAGTTCTCCGTGAAGAAGCGTCGGCAGGGAGTTGGAAACCAACTTTGGATTGACCGCCAATATCATCGGCATCTGCGGCGCGAAGGTTATCGTCAGGACCGTCCGGTCGTCCTTTGCCGCCAGCAGCAGCGAGGGAGCCCAGCCCGGAAGCTTTTCGCCGGCAAGCTTCTCGATCTCTTCCTGCAGCGCCTTATCCGACCAGCTCAGGGATTCGAGCGGGACGCCCTGAAGCAGCAGCAGAGTCTCCTCTCTCAGATGACTTACATCGCTGTTGAACCACTCAAGGGGCGGGTCCTGAAGCTGAGGCGTCCTGACTTCCACGCTCCAGGGGGCGCTGCCGCCCTCTGAGACAAATTTTACGATGATATTGTCGTCTCCCCGCAGGGAGGCCTCTATCAGATAGCCGGAGAACAGCCTTGAGGCTACGGTTTTCAAAATCTCCGCCTGATAATCCGGCCTCTGCCCGGACGGCATGCCGGCATAGACGGCATTCAGGCTTTGCGCGGCAAGGGAAGCCTGCCAGCCGGGCAGCCCATCGACAGTGACGCCGGCCGTCGCCTCTGTCGTATTAAAAAACACAATAAAAGTCGCGGCAATAAAAATTGCCGCAACTATTTTTTTACATTCTTTTGCTCTCTTCCTAGAATAGCTCTCCGAAGCCAAAATGGAACCTGCCTTCATCTCCGGTAGCGTAATCAAGGCGCAGATTGCCGAGAGGTGTGTTCAGACGGATGCCGACGCCGGGAGAAGATCCCCAACTGTCATCACCGTATATTACGTCGCTTCCGTTCCTCGTCCTGCCGGAATCCCAAGCGCGGCCGACATCGTAGAATATGACGAAGCTCATCATCTTCTGCATCGGTATGCGAAGCTCAAAGTTGCCCAGGACCATGTTGCGTCCGCGGTAATAATCGTCATCGTACCCGCGCAGCGTCGTATCTCCGCCGACGGTGTACATTTCGTCGTACGGCACGTCGCCCGTCGAAGAACCGGCGATCAGGCGCGCCGCAAAGAGCACAGGCTTATCCTCGTAACCGTTGAGGAAGGAGGTCTCGAAGAGGTCCTTGAGGAAATTGCCCACCGGGAAGTAGAACTTGCTCTCCAGCCAGTACTTCATATAGTTGTAGTCGGTATCTTCGACGGTGGCCTTGCCGAACTGGAAGCTGAGGCTTTCAACGTCTCCGCGGGTGTAAGGCGCATATTCGTCGATATTGAACCGGCGGAAGGAGAGCGTCGCCGAATAATAGGTACCTTCGCCAAGTTCTTCCTCTCTGATTCGCCTCTTATCTTCTTCTGGTAAATCTTCAATCTTCCATCTCAAATTGTCGTTTTTAGTGTTGTGCCAGTCAAGCAGCATGTACCAGTTATACTTCGATTCGTCGCGGAACTTCTTGCCGAAACCGATGAAAGCTCCGTACTTGTCCCTGTCATATTCAAGGTACTGCTTATCATTTTCGTAGTAGTAGACGTCGTCCCAGGCGCGCTTGTACCCGCCTATCTTCCAGGCCATGACCTTGCCGCTCATGTAAGGCTGTTCGAACGAGAGCCAGAATTCCTCCCTGTCCCCCAGCTCAAAGCCGACGCTGAGTTTCAGTCCCGCGCCGCCGATGTTGAAATTCTCATAGCTCATACCGCCGCCAAAACCGCTCTGCGTTCCGTAGGCGATGTTGAAACCGAGTTTGCCGGTACGCGCTTCTTCCACGGTAAGGACTATTATCACGTCGTCCGGGTTCTCCCCCGGCTCGAAGTTCACGTTGACGTCGCTGAAATATCCCAGCCCCTGCAGACGGTTCAGCGTCAGGCGGAGTTTGTTGGCATTGAACAGCTCGCCGACCTTTATCTTCAGGTAACGCTCGATGATCCTCTTCTTGGTGATCTTGTTTCCCTGAATCACTATCTCGGATATCTTTGGCTCGATGATTTCTACGGTAATGACGTCGCCGTCTATCTTCACGTCTTTTACATTCGCCATGACATACCCGTCTTCCTGATACTTTTCTTTTATCCTCTGCAGGTCGTTGCGGAAGAAGGTCCTGTTAAAAATCATCCCGGGCTGCGTAAAAATAGCGCTTTTCAGTTTATCCTCAGAATAGACTGTGTTGCCGATAAATTTGATTTCCCCGACCTTAGGGTTTTCCTGCACAAGGAAAGTCACCTTAACGCCGTCTCCCTCGTCGGTGACCTTGTAGTCCGTAGCGTTGAAGAAGCCCAGTTCAAAGATAGCCTCTGCATCTTTGCGCAGCTTCTCCTCGTCCACATGCTGCCCTACTTTAGAGGTAACGACACTCATTATGTGATCGCGGTTGATCTCGCTGTTGCCTTGCAGATCCATGCTTACGATGATCGGCCCCGTAAGGTCGGCCTCTTCCGGAGAGGGGGGCTGCCCCTGCGTTTTATCCGGTGAAACCGCCTCCGTCTGCGCAGAAGGAAGACTTTCCGACGCGGTATTCAGCACGCTTTCTTCAGCTGATAACGCGGAGGTTGCCGCGAAGGCAACGATTACCAATCCCAGAGCAAGATACTTCGCTCGTTTTAACACACACACCACTCCTCAAATACAAGGGCTAAAAATCAATTGACGATTTTGATCGCAGGTTCGCCGCCCCTCAAACTCTTCTCGCCTATCTGGATGAGAGTAAGGAGATCCTCGGCCTTTATCTTATTTTCGGCCCTCTGTTTGACAGTGGGACGTTCCGCAAAAGTTTGCGCAGCCGGCTTTTCCACAACTTTAGCCGTGAAACTGCTTTTTGACCCGGGGGATTTATTCTCAGCCGTCTTTATGGCGATGTTGCTTTCATTGAGGTTTTTTCTGAGAAGCTGAAGAAGCTCCTTCTCCTCTGTTGTGACGAAGGCGAATTCCTCGAAACGGTTTTCCGCTCCGGTGGAGAGCGCGGCGACACGCTGCGGATTCCCGCTCTCTACAGCTATAGGGAATGTCGAAAGGCATATTATAACTATCGCGATGCCAAGAGATTTTGCGCCAAGAAAAGCACGGGCCCCGAACCGGAAACATACCGGCCGCGCCGCCATCTCATTTTCGGCCTGGTCCCACAGCTCTTCCCGCACTTGCTCAAGTTCGGCGGAGAGGCAATCTGCCTCGGCGACCGCGGATTTCCATTTGTGATTTTCACAGGCGGCCGTCAAACGGTCAAGCCAACGCTGCAGTCTTGCTGTCTTCTGTTTCATCGGTCTTCATCCTCATAAAATCAAGATAATATAATTATCCCGATCTATATCCCCGATGTGGCCTCAGATTCTTTTATTCCAAGCCACGATTTTAGCTTTGCGAGTGCCTTTCTCCTTATACGGTAGACATGGCTGATGTCGATGTTTTTCTCACTGGCCACCTCGCGGGCAACGCGTCCCTCCATAATAAGGGCGTTGATAATGTCGGACTCCCTTTCTGAAAGCTGAGAAAGCGCGTTCTCCAAATCTATAGACCATTCGCTGCGGCTCGATTCGTTATAGAGCAGCGAACTTTCCGCGCCCTCGTCTACGAGCACCGCCTCGTCGACCGGCAGCGGAGCCTTGGCCTCCACGCGCTGGAGGAAATTGATCATCCTGCCGCGGATTTTATAATAGGCAAAGGTGGAGAAACGGATGTTCCTCTCTACGTCAAAGGAGTCTACGGCGTTTATCAGCGCAAGCATCCCCTCCTGAATGAGATCCTGGTACGTGCTGTAGGGGACCTTTAATTTTTTTGCGAGCCAATAGACCATCGGACGATTGGCAAGGATCAACTCTTCCCTTGCCTCTTCGTTTCCGGCCGCACACTTTCTCCATAACTGGGAATCGTCCTGCCGCTGACCGCTATTGTATTCCTCATCTTTACTCATCTCATCACACCCTTTTCTCTGAGACAAGGTAACTAACTTTAGACATTTTACCACATTATATGTAAAATGACTCTATATTATCGGCATTGAAATTATCTCGCCGCCGCGGTCCCTTAAATGTAAAGTGTCGTTGAGGTATGACAGAATATACCTGTTTCCCGCCTCCACGCTGAACGCGGAGATTGAACAATTATCTATACGCGTCTTCCAAAATATATTTGAGCGCGGCAGCTCCAGCATCGGCAAAAATAACGCGCGCAGCATCGCCCCGTGCCCGACAACGACTATATTATCCTCCGGGCGGGCAAGAAGCATCTTCGCAACCTTAGATGACCTCGCGTATAGCCGCTCCATCTTTTCTCCTCCCGGCGCGTCGACATGCAGCTGATTCCGGCGCCATTTATAAAAAAGTTCTTCGCCGAAACGATTCTTTATCTCATTTACGGTGAGGCCCTCCCACTCGCCGAAGTTTACCTCTTCCAGGAGATCCAGCTTTTCTACATTTATCCCGGCGTGGTGACACGCGATCTTCTCCGCCGTTTCGTAGGCGCGTGAAAGCGGACTGCTGATTATCGCCTCAATCTTCGCCTTGGCAAAGCGCAGCCCCGTCCTGCGCGCCTGTTCACGCCCCTCTTCGCATAGAGGAATATCGGTAACTCCCTGATAACGAAACTGATTGTTCCATTCCGTCTTTCCGTGACGCACAAAAAAAATTTTTTTGCCCGTGATCGGCGCGCTGAGTCCGGGGGCCTCGTTTACCTCATTTTTATTATTCAAATCATGCCCTCCCTCTATCTTTACAACCATCTAAAATAAAGAAAAGGGCTTAGGAGAATCTCCTAAGCCCTCGACACTTCAGTGGAGCCAACTTCCGGAAAATTTGAAAGGCTATAAGGCTCAATTCTAAAAACCGCTCTATGACTTACTTTCTCCATTATATACACCTATCCGATTAGATTTTTGTTTCGGCTAAGTGGAATAACCCAACTGATAATAATTGAAAAACAAATAACAACACACTGAATCACTTTCCCAATCTCATAGTTAGTGATTCTACCACAGATTTCAACTTCGCGCTCAATGTAATTTTACCGGTTGGAATGCAGCGATTCATGACGAGTTTAACAATATGGTATTTTGTTAAACTCATCAAAACGGTAATAATCTAGGCTATGACTGGACAAACAATCAATTCCTTCACCAAGATTATTTTTATCATGGTTCTTGACTTTCACTTTTTATCTGATATCCTACAAATAGTTAAACTCAAAACAAAAATAAAGCGACAGCAAAGAACTTTAAAAGGGGTGCGAACTATGGAAGTACAGCCGATCAGAGACAAGAAAGTTTTAGAGAAGATGAAAAAATTTTTGAGAGCTAACAACCTCCGTGACTACTGCCTTTTCACGTTCGGTATCAATTCCGGCTTGCGGATATCTGACTTGCTTAACCTGAGAATAGCCGACATCAAAGACGACAGCGGCAATTACAGGAATAGAGTATCCGTCGTCGAAAGGAAGACCGGCAAGGCGAAAGATTTTCCAGTCGGGGATAATGCAATTGAAGCAATCAAGGAATACCTAGCTACAAGGCCGGAAGTATCCAGCGACGATTATCTCTTTCAGTCGCGCCAAGGCGGCAACAGGCCGATAACACGCAACATGGCATGGCAAATATTGAATGCAGCCGGTAAGTATGCAGGCGTCAAGGACGCTATAGGAACTCACACCATGCGTAAAACCTTTGGATATCATGCCTATAAAATGAAGACTGACTTATCGGTCATTCAAAAGCTGTTGAACCATTCCAGCCCGGCAATCACACTGTCGTATATTGGAATCACAAGGGACGATCTGGACAGCGTCTATCTCAATCTGAACCTATAGCGTCGAGGTCACGGCTTCCAACATCGCCGCCGCTGTCTGCATTCCTTCACGTCCAGCCGCGCGCCCCCGCCCGGGGGGACAGCGCCGCCGCTGAGCTAGGAGATACCCCCTCAGATTTTTATGCAATTTCTACCGCGCCTTTGTTATAATTTCCCTGACGGCCTCTCAAGGTAAAGGGGCCTTGAGGTGTATAGGTTACTCCCTTGATTGGAGGTGAAGCCGTGTCGCAATGTGACAATGGGAAAGCCTCTAAAGGTAAAAGGAAGGGACGTAACCTAGCTTCCGAGCTACTCCGTTACGTCCCTTTGATTAACCTACTGCTAAGAATACTTGAGTTGGGCCTCAAGTATCTTCGGTAGTTCTAATCCACCTAGGAGGATTATAAACCGGTGCGTACCTACCGTCAAGGTACGCGCTTTCTGAGCGTAATTGGTACGCCTTTAGTGTTTACCGCCCTTGTAGTTCCCTTTCCAGTCGCACCAATTCTTTAATCAGGCTGTCGGCCTTACCTTTGTACTTTGTCTTTTTAAGCGCCTGATTCAGCGTCTTCATATCATCCGGCGTAAATGAAACAGTTCCGCCGTTGCTGACGGCTTCTGATATACGGCGACATGCCGCCTCAATGGTGGCGTTCTTCTGCGGCAAGCTCTGTACAATGGCGTTGCTTTCCTGTAGAACGCTTTCCTGCTTCACCTGTCGCGGCGGCTTATTGAGTGCGTCGGGGTCGTCTCTGTACGTCTCCAAATTGCCGCCGTAAGCCTTCACTCTGTCGCGTATGAATCCTTCAAGCGCTATCTGCTGTTCTACCTTTGATGCGTCGGGGTTCTTTTTCTTCCATGCCGTTTGTAGCTGCAAGGCGTCATAGCTGATTTTACTGCTCACACCGTCAAATAGAACTGCGTCATTATAGTCAAGGGCCTTGTTGTCGCCGCCCGTGGTCAGCATCTTCAAGGCCGCCGCCTTTGTTTTCGTATAGGAGTTGTCGGCCTTGCCGGTACCGCCCCCGGAGGCTTTCACGACGGACTGATGAAGATTGTAACCTCCGACAAGCTCTTTATACTGCTCCGGTGTGGTTCTCCCAGCGTAGGAAAAAAGAGAGCCAAGGTTTTTCCGGCCTGTAGCAAAATCTCCGTATGTCCTGTAAAACTCTTCGTCGGGCATTCCCCGCTCCTGCGCGGCGCTCCGGGAATGTATACTCTCAAAGGCTGACTGAGCGGACGATATCCAGCCGACAGAATCAAGCGTCTTCGGGGCGATCTTCATTAACGCCGTCCATTCTGCCGCGGGGATTGCGGCGGGGTCGTAATTGTACTTTTCCAGCATCGAACCGAACGCGCCGCTTATGGCGTCCTGCGCCTCCTGTTTCTCCTGTGCTCTCTTCGCGGCGTCGTTACTGCGCTTACCGGATATAGCGCTCTTTGCCGCATGTTCGATTATTCCGCGATATTCGGGATTGTTCCATAGCGGCAAATGCTTAGCGACGTCTTTGAGGCCGTCAACATTGTCGATGTCATAGTCATACATCATAGATCGGAGCATCGTTGTCATTTGCCTGTTGACCTCATTCTCAGGCATTCCCCCGGCCATTATGTCCTGACTGAGTTCCATCATTCCGTTCGCTATGCCCTGCGGCGTATATATGGTATCGTCAAAGACAAGCTCATTATTGACAATCAGCTTCTCCATGAATGCGTTAAGCGTTTCCCCAAACGCCATATCGCGTTTGTCAAGCAATACAGCCGCCCGCGCTTCGGACTGTCGAGCCATAAACTGTTTGACGTTGGTATCCAATGCCGGCTGTATGTACTTCCCGTAAAATTCAGGTGCATAGCTTTTGCCAATATAGGACTGCAATACCTCGGCTTGTTTGCGGCTATAGATGTCCATTAGCTCGGCGGGGTTTTCTATGGAACTCAAGGCAGTTTGATTGCCGTCCTTATCGGTTCCGACGCCCTTATTCTCCCAGTCCTGCATGTCGGCCATGAATCGCATTCCAGCCGCTTTGTGGCGTTCTCCGATATATCCTGCCTTGACGTTCTGGTTTATGTCCTTAAAGCCGGTAATATCGCCGTTCTGTAATTTCTTTTTCGCCTCTTCCCAAGGCATGTTTTCCCCCAGCATGTTATAGAGGGCCGCGCCGCGATTGGTGTCAAAGTCTTTTTTCTCTTCGGCTTTCGTGTCGAGGTATTTCATGATCGATGGCTGTACGTTTACGAGGCTGCGGGCGAGCTGTTCTAGTTCACTTGCTGAATCATCGACAGCCGGTCTAGCGTAGGCGTCGGTAATACGAGCCTTTATCTGTAAGCCGCTATTGTCCTGCGGGATATCTTTAACTATTCTCATGCCGTCGTCTCCTAAAAGTTGATAATCCCGGTCAATTGCTTGTCGCCGTCCGGTTGAAAGCCAGCCTTAACTTCCCGTATCCTTTGCTGTATGTCGGGGTTCTCACGCAAGAATACGACCTTCGCGCGCTTCCTGTATCTATTGATGCAGTCAACGAGCATTTCATTCCTATTATCATCAAGCGTCGCGTCGTTTAGGTCTGCCGTCCTTGAGCGCGACACGTCGTATTTACCGCTTGCGACGGTGCTTTCCAATGCTTCATAGAGGGTCTTTCCGTCAATCCTGACGGTGCCGTGAAGTCTGCAAAAGTCGCTATACTCCTGCGGTGTCAGCTCCGCGCCGTTTATCTTCATCTGCGGGTCGCCTATGCCGCGCATCTTCGACATTTCCATAGTTACGGAAGTTCCCGTATCGTCGCTGCGTATGAATGGGTTGTACGCTCCAAGGCCGCCGCCGTGGGAGAATGCTTCCGGCGTTCCGAAAAGCCACGATGTTTTAGGTGCCAGTTCGTCCGTCATGCCTAACTTTGCCTTTGCCTTTTCAACGAGTGTCTTTGTCTGGTATATCGTCGGGTCTACCGCCTGTGCGGTGTCCTTGAATGCGTTGGGAATGAGAGACAGAATCAGGCCGCTGAGATATCCGGCCCCTGCGTTGTCCCTGTTGGCGCTTCCCACAAGGTCAGATAGCCCCTGTAAGTACGTCCTGTTCATGGCAAAACGTAAAGAGGCGTTTAATGTCGCTTCGCTGAGCTCCATCATGGTATCACTTCCGGGCTCTATATCCCCGCGCTGACATATTTCCGCGATGTCGGCTAAAAGCATCGCGCCGCTTCCGAATGGTTCAAAGGACGAGAGATTCAGATATCCGTTGTCTGTCTTCAAGGTGTACGACTGCCAACCGCTTTCGCGTAAGGCCGCTCTTTGTATTTCGCTCTTAGGCCCGGCACCGGTTATTTTCCCTTCTGCCACAAGGTTATAGAACTCATACCACAATAAAGAGGCTGTCGCAAGGTGTCCGAATGAACGGTAAACCTCTTCGGGGTTCTTGCTGTATAGCCCTTTGCCGATGTCGGCGACAGCGCCCCAGGGTGAGCGTATCCAGAACGCATCTTTGAAAAGGTTTATCGGTGTCTTCTGGAAGGGAAATATAAACTGCATGGGGGGACATTTAGCTACAAACTGTGTGAAGCCTTTTCCCCATTCTCCAAGCTCCGATTGAAAGGTTGCATCGTTCGCCATGTCGAGAGCTTCTTTGAATACCGCGCCGCCTTTGACGATCTGCCCGTTGGCAAGCATGACCTCACGATACATACGGTCATAATTGTCGGTAAGGTACTTTTCTATAAACTCTTTCTGTGCCGCCTTGTCGGCGAGGGTGTTCAATACGCCTGATTTATTCAAAGATGTCATGAGCTTTGCGTGTACTTCCGCACCATAGACAAGCTGAGCGAAAAATTCATCTGCTCCGTTGAGCAGGCCAAGTATCTTTGAGGCCGCACCGTCCGCAATCTTTCCGGCTTTCCCTGCTGTCTCTGCGGTCTTTTTCATTGCGTCGTATCCTGAAAGGTAGCTGAATATGCTGTTAGGTTCTATGCCGTCCGCATATTTAGCGTTGCCGCCGCGCAATATCGATGTGCCGTTTGAAAAAGCTATTTTCGACATTTCCCACGCTGTGCCCATGTTGCGGCGCAATCCCTGTAGGAAGTGATAACCCTCGGAAGTTCCCTTCATCGCGCCTATGGCCGCGCCGGTCAAGCCGCTGTCCTTGTATCCTTCGGCGGCTCCCTTGACCATGCCATAGACCGAATGTTCTAAAGGCATTGCCGCGAGCTTGACGCTGTTGCCGCTGAGGTTGCGCATTTGAGTTTTCGGACTGGACAACATGGAGGCATACCAGTATTTTTTGAAGGTGTTCAGTCTGGAATTTCCGCGCGTCCCGGCTTTAGCCATTGCGTTTCCGGCTGGTAGTGAATCAATGATCGTCTGCATGACGTTGCCGCCTATTTCCTGAACCGTCGTTATCTTCCTTGCCATTGAGACTATTTCATCTTCGGTCATAGAACTTACCGTCTCTTTGGCATAAGTCAAGGGGTCTGCGTATGCTTTGGCTATGAGACTATCGGTGTCTTCGGCTTTCATGTATGCTAGGATATCGGCGGATTTCAGGCCGCGCCCGATATTGCGGTATAGCTTCTTGACGTTGACAAGTTCTTCCAGCGTGCGACCAACAAGGCTATAGAGCCCTTCCGAGGCCCCTTCTGCGCCGTCGTTGGCAAGCTGTAAAGCCTGCTTCATCCGTGGTGCTATTTCATACTGCATAAGCGCCGTATGATATGCTACCTCTTTTGACAGGCCGTCCGTCGCTGATACTGCCGCTTTGAGGTCGTCCATTCGCCCGAAAATATCCCCGGTTAGGTTAGATATCTCCTGCAAGGTGTCGTCGGCGAGCTGCGTCATAGACATTGTTTCAATCCCGACAACTTCTTGTATGGGCTTATCAAAGGCGGTGATTACGTCCTGCGTCGCGTCGGTGAACTTGCCGTAATTGAACATCGAGGCGGTTTCTTTTCTCTTCGCCTGTGCCGCTGCTTCACCTGTCATTGTAAGGCCGTCCATGTGGATATCTGCTATGGCTTTATCAAGGCCGCCACCTGCTATGGCTTTATCAAGGCCGCCACCTGCTGTGGCTTTATCAAGGCCGCCGTCAATAACGGTTTTCCCTGCGCCGCCTATGGTCGATTTCGTCATAGTCTCTTTAGGCATGGTTATTTCTATGTTGTCAAAGACCGTGCCGGTCGTTGCCGTTTTGTCTATTACCTCTTCCGTTATTTCCTTCGTGGAGGCTTCACGGGCCGCCGCCGATGCTGCGGGGTCGATGCCGTTCTTTCCGGCTTTCAATGTTTTGCCGATGCTCTTGAATACCTTCAATACGCCGTCAACCGCAAGGCCGGTAAAGAATCCTTCTACGGCGTTCTTTGCCCGTGCTTCAAGCATGGTATCGTCAGGGTCTGAGGCAAGCCAGTTAAGCAGGGGATTAGCCAGTTTCGGATTCTCAATCAGTACGTCGGCTAAGCGCTGGTCGGAGGTGTCGCCGGTTACAAAGTCGGTTATTCCTCCCGCCGTTATCGTCTGTACGGCTTTCTGATATACGGGCTTCATTCCTTGTATGACTTTTGCGCCTTGCATCGGGCCGGTAATGAGTTTGGAGCATGTTACATATCCCGTTGCAAAGGCTCCCATTGTCTGAGCGGCTTTCCCCGCGCCGGTCTGCGGATTATACGCAAGGTCAATATTGATGTCGTTATCAATGAAGTTATCGCCTAAGAGCTTATCGTCAACAAAGTTTGCGATATCGACACCGGTTTGAATTACGTTCTCTATCTCTTTTAAGGGAGACGACGCGACGCTTTTCACGACGTCGGCGACAGTTCCCATTATTCCGGGGGCCTCTTTAGGCAACGGGGGATTTTTTGACGGCGTTATCGTCTCCGTGTCCTGCATGTCGTCGAGCTGCTTGTTGGGCAGTTCTTCATTTTGATATTCCCCCGTGTAGAGGGATAAAATACTAGGACTGCGCGTCATTGTCGGTATTCTTTCCAGTAAGGAAGGTTATGACCAGACAGGCGGTATTACTGTCAAGCATCGTCGCCGCCGTGTCTCTGAGGTGCGCTATTCTGAGAATTACAATCATCCGCCTTCCGGCTATGGGGATTTCCTGAGCGTTTTCTATAGTGGTATTTGCAAGCTCTTTCAGAAATTCCAGCCCGGCACTATGCCGCGACATGCGGTCTGCGACGGTAGGGGCGTCATAGGTTTCGGCGTCTACGAGGCTATGCAGTATCGATACGTTTTCTTTCATCGTGTCTATTATTAAACTTGCCGTGGTGCTCAGCATCTTCACCATAGACGGGGTGTCGATGTCGTCAGATTTTAGGCCGTCTACGGCGTTTGCGACGCGCTCTATATCGTCTTCGCACGCCGCGAGGTAGCGGGTAAATTTTGATCTCTCTTCCGGTGTTGTCATGGGTATGGTCTCCTTTGTGTGAGTGATTGTCAGATATTATGATTCCTCAAATTTGAGCTGAGCGTTGAGTGTTGTAACTTCGAAAGCTCAATCAACGTCGCTGCGTCGCGTAAAGCCTCTGCGGTGTATGACAAGCGACGCTGGTATTTTATTGCCGCTTCCATTTCATTGAATGCTTTTATAATTGCCAGTTTGAATGTGAAGGCTTTACGCCCCGTAAAGCCCATGACTAAAACCATAAAACCCGCGCGAGTCATTCTATAAAACGGATATTTCCTAAAGCCTCCGTTCGGCATTTCTGCGATATTGTATGATTCCTCAAAATTGCGCTGATAAAAATCGCTAGAACACCCAATCTCTCTAATATCGCGCAAAACATTATCATGACGTTTGCCAAATATTTTGGCGACATCATACGATACTATGTGTGATTGATTGCCTTGCATTAGGCAAGACACTGTGTCATTGATAAGTAACAAAGCATTGCTGCTGTTTCTCTCTTCAATTTCTGTCGTCATGTTGTATGACCTCCTAGTTTGGTTTTTATATGGTCAACGGGAATGTTTTCCCGATAACTCCGATGCTTATAAGTCGCGTCTGCGACGCTCAGGCCGCGCCATGCGGTGCTTTGACTGCTGCCTGAAACGTCCGCCGCCTCTTTACCGCCCTGTATTTCGGACAGCATACGAGCGCCGCGCCGTTGAGGCTGGATATCTTACAGTCGTGAATACAGCCTTTGCAGGCTTCCAGTGTGGATAATGGCTGCGCCATGCGGTGCTGTGGTGTTGTCATGTCGTTTCTTTCCTCCTGTGCTTCTGCCGTTCCTTGTCTTCCTTCTGTGAAAAGGTAGCCCCCGTAATGGGGGACTACCTCTAGGAGGCCATCGCCATGACGCGACGGCAAAATGAAAAGGAAGCGGGAAGGACATCTATTTAAACCGGGTCGCGGCTTCTCCGTGATTACCGTCAGTAATAGTGACAGTATTGCGGGGAGAGCGTGCCCGAGATCGCGCTGTATTGTTGTCATTGTGCGGGTTGATATGCTGACTGTCTGTAGCTGTAACGCCTAAAAGATAGCACGGTATACTAATAGTTGTCTAGCAGTAAATTATAATATGGTCTAATAGACCTATTTTTGTTGTATAAGCATACTATATGTATTGACTTTTTGAAATTGTATGATAAAATTGTGGGCAGTAATCCCTCTGAAAGAAACCCAGAGCGTTAAAAGAGCTTTTAAAGAATTTTATGAGAGCTCTAAAGTGTTTACGACACGTTGATATATGGCGCTGTGAAGCTAATACGAGTCCTGCGACAGCAGGGCGAGCCAAGACGCTATGTTTT
>OLGB01002530.1_pt1 | contig 19205 bp, 15 predicted proteins | sample 1605691 | NCBI WGS metagenome assembly OLGB01 (sample SAMEA3888925, study PRJEB22519) | human gut metagenome | biome: human gut; feature: human-associated habitat; material: faeces | place: Denmark | collected 2010 | reverse complement strand
GGCATGATTCGGTGAAACTCCGAAGCCGACAGTACAGTCTGGATGAAAGAAGATAGGAAAGCATAGAGAAACCACAAGATCTCTGTGCTCATGGAAGCTGCTCTGAGATGCGTTTGCATTTCAGAGCTTTCTTTTTGCGCAGGAGATACTGCGCCTGTTTGCCTTGTCCTGAACAATCTGGTTCGGGGCTTTTTTATTTGGAGGCAGAGAGATGAACGATACAGAGTATATGCGTCTTGCCTTAGAACTGGCTAAAAAAGGATGCGGATGGACATCCCCAAATCCGATGGTGGGTGCTGTCATTGTAAAAGATGGTCAGATCATCGGGCAGGGATGGCATGAACGGTATGGCCAGCCCCATGCGGAGCGAAATGCGTTAGCATCCTGCGCTGTTGACCCCGAAGGGGCAACGATGTATGTGACGCTGGAGCCCTGCTGTCATTTTGGAAAACAGCCGCCGTGTGTGAATGCTATTCTGGAAGCGGGCATCAGCCGGGTCGTAGTGGGGTCGGCAGACCCAAACCCGCTGGTGTCGGGAAAAGGAATTGCTGCTTTGCGGGTGCAGGGGGTAGCGGTGACGGAAGGCGTTTTGCGGGAAGAATGCGACGCACTCAATCGGATATTCTTCCATTTCATAACGACAAAACGCCCGTTTGTTTCTATGAAGTATGCCATGACAATGGACGGAAAAATTGCCACAGTTACGGGCGCATCCAAATGGATTACAAGGGAAGCTGCCCGAGCGGATGTTCAACAACAGCGGCATCGTTTCAGCGGAATCATGGTCGGTGTCGGAACCATTCTTGCCGATGATCCCTTATTGACCTGCCACATGGAGAACGGAAAAAATCCAGTTCGCATCGTCTGCGATACTCAGCTGCGGACACCATTGCAAGCACAGGTGGTCGCAACAGCAAAACAGATCCCGACCATCCTTGCGACCTGCTGCGCCGACCCGAAACGGCAGGCGATATATCGACAGGCTGGGTGCCGGGTGATTTGTCTGGACAAAAGGAACGGTCACATTGACCTTGTACAACTTATGGAAAAACTTGGTCAGGAACAAATCGACAGCATTCTTCTGGAAGGCGGAGGGACACTGAACTGGGCAGCACTGGAAAGCGGCGTTGTTCAACAGGTGCAGGCGTACATTGCCCCAAAGCTGTTCGGCGGACAGGAAGCAAAAACACCGGTGGAAGGTGCAGGAGTTCCTGTGCCGAGTGCAGCATTCCGGCTGAAAAACAGCAGCCTGACCCATCTTGGCGAGGATATTCTGATTGAAAGCGAGGTCGAGTATCCATGTTCACTGGAATTATAGAAGAAGTCGGAGCCATAAAGCAGATCACGCATGGGCAGCATTCGGAAGTGCTGAACATTCAGGCACGGACCGTTCTGGAAAACACAAAAATCGGTGACAGCATCGCAGTGAATGGCATCTGCCTGACCGTTACCCAGCTTTTTGCAGACAGCTTTTCTGCCGATGTTATGCATGAAACCCTGAACCGCTCCTCTCTTGCAGGTCTTATGGTCGGGAGCAGGGTCAATCTGGAACGGGCAATGGCTGCGGATGGACGGTTCGGCGGGCATATTGTGGCGGGTCATGTGGATGGCACCGGGTGCATCCTGCGAATCGAAAAAGACGACAATGCGGTCTGGTTTACCATCCATGCGGAACCGAATCTTTTGCGCTATGTCGTGGAAAAAGGCTCCATCGCGGTCGATGGTATAAGCCTGACGGTGGCAGCAGTCAGTTCGGATGCATTTTCAGTGTCCACCATCCCTCACACCGTCAGCTGTACAAATCTGTGTCAAAGGCACAAAAACGATGTGGTAAATCTGGAGACCGACATCCTTGGCAAGTATGTCGAAAAGCTGTTTCAGCCGATACCGCAGGAACACCGGCAAAGCTCTGTTACGAAAGAAATGCTGATACGCTACGGATTTGAATAAGGAGAAACAACAATGAGATTCAATACCATTCCGGAAGCTCTGGAAGATTTGAGACAAGGCAAGATCATTTTGGTGACGGATGACCCGGAACGCGAAAACGAGGGCGATTTTATCTGTGCCGCTGAGTTTGCGACAACAGAAAATGTCAATTTCATGGCGACCCACGGCAAAGGTCTGATCTGTATGCCGATGTCGGAAGCCTTTGTACAGAAGCTGAAGTTTCCGCAGATGGTTCGGCATAACACGGACAACCATGAAACCGCCTTTACCGTGTCCATCGACCATATTTCAACCACGACCGGCATTTCTGCTGCGGAACGCTCTATTACCGCGCTGGCCTGTGTAGCAGAAGACGCAAAAGCAGAAGATTTCCGGCGACCGGGTCATATGTTCCCACTTTTAGCAAGGAAAAATGGTGTTCTGGAACGGAACGGCCACACAGAAGCCACCGTAGACCTGTGCCGTCTGGCAGGGCTGAAAGAGTGCGGGCTTTGCTGCGAGATCATGAGGGACGATGGCACTATGATGCGCACGGAGGAACTTGCACAGCTGGCAGAACGATTCCAAATCAAATTCATCACCATCCAAGCCTTGCAAGAGTACCGTAAGTGTCACGAAAAGCTGGTCGATCAGGTGGCTGCCGTAAATCTACCGACAAAATACGGCGACTTCCGCGCATACGGTTTTGTGAGCCGCCTGAACGGAGAGCATCACATCGCATTGGTAAAAGGTGAAATCGGTGATGGCCGGGATGTCCTGTGTCGGGTGCATTCGGAATGTCTGACGGGTGATACGTTCGGTTCGCTGCGCTGCGATTGCGGACAGCAGTTGGCTGCGGCGATGACGCAAATTGAAAAGGAGGGGCGTGGCATCCTGCTCTATATGCGGCAGGAAGGGCGCGGTATCGGTCTCATCAATAAGCTGCGTGCCTACGAGTTGCAGGAACAGGGCATGGATACCCTGGAAGCCAACCTCGCCCTTGGTTTCCATGGGGATGAACGGGAGTATTATATGGGAGCACAGATTTTGCGGGAGCTGGGAGCACATAGTTTGCGCCTGTTGACCAATAATCCGGATAAGGTATACCAACTTTCCGAGTTTGGTCTGGAGATTACAGAACGTGTCCCAATTCAGATGACTGCGACCGCGCACGACCTGTTCTATCTGAAAACCAAGCAGGCAAGAATGGGACATATCCTGAGTTATTAAGGAAAAGAGGGATTTTACAATGAAATCATTTGAAGGAAAACTGATTGCACAAAACATCCGGGTCGGTATCGTTGCTGCACGATTCAACGAGTTCATCACCTCAAGGCTCCTTGGCGGGGCAATGGATGCACTCCTCCGGCACGATGTGAGCGAGGACGATGTTCATGTCGCATGGGTGCCGGGAGCGTTTGAAATTCCGCTGGTTGCTTCCAAAATGGCAAAAAGCGGAAAGTACGATGCTGTGATTTGCCTTGGCGCAGTGATTCGCGGCTCTACCAGCCATTACGACTACGTCTGCAACGAAGTCTCAAAAGGCATCGCAGCAGTTTCGCTGGAAAGCGGTATTCCTGTTTTATTTGGCGTTCTGACGACTGAAAATATCGAGCAGGCAATCGAGCGGGCAGGTACGAAAGCCGGAAACAAGGGCTATGACTGTGCGGTCAGCGCCATCGAGATGGTCAATCTGATCCGCGAAATGGATGCAGAGTAACGGTGACACAGGAGCCTTCCATGATTGTGATACGAGCGAACACCCCGGACCAGGTACTGGAGCAAACGATTCTGAGCCTTTTGCAACAGGCGCAGATTGAGGCGGAGCAGATCACATTCTGCGCAAAGAAAAAACTGGAACTGCCGGGATTGGTGATTGACAACACCCGACATGAAATTTCAGCCAACGGCAGAAATATTTCGTTGACACGTCTTGAATCCGACCTGTTGTGGGTGCTGGCAGTCTGCGAAGGAACGACGCTCTCTAAAAAAGAGCTTTTTGATGCTGTATGGGGAAAGGATTGCGCTGATACCTTAAAAGTGGTTGGCAATACCGTTTCCAATCTCCGAAAGAAGCTGGCATTCTGCGGGCTGGACGGATGTCTTTGCACAGTTGGTGGAGGGTATGCTTTTCGTTACGTTCTGGCAGAGCAGGGAAAAGCCCATTCCAATACTGTCCCGACAATGGTATCCTGTTGCCCAAAGGAGCTGAGAGAAAATGACCCGAATCTTGTTCATCTGTCTGGGGAATATCTGCCGTAGTCCCATGGCGGAATTTGTTATGAAAGACCTTGTGGAAAAAGCCGGTATTGCAGAAAAATTCGAAATCGCCTCTGCTGCGACCAGTGCGGAAGAAGTGGGCAACCCGGTCTATCCACCCGCTCGGAAAAAATTGGCAGACCATGCCATTTCCTGTGTAGGCAAAACGGCGCGTCAGATGACACGGCAGGATTATGATACCTATGATTATCTGGTTGCAATGGATCGAAGCAACCTGCGGGATATGGCTCGTTTTGTAGGGAACGACCCGTTGCACAAGGTCTCCCTCCTGATGTCGTATACCAGTACGCCGCACGATGTGGCCGACCCGTGGTTTACTGGAAATTTCGAGGACACATGGCGGGATGTACTAGCAGGTTGCACGGCGTTGTTAGAGAGGCTGTGCCAATAAAAGAAACAACTGGGTGTATCATCGTTCAGATGAAGCATCCAGCTGTTTTTGATTTAATCTTCTAGCCTGCCGGGGTCGTATAGCTTTTTACATCAGAAGTTGTTGGAAAATCAACCCTGGATGCGGGTCTGCATCAGATGGTCCGGGGTGTAGGCATCGGATAAGGTACCGTTCATGCTGGCGGCATAGTAATACAGGGCTGTCCAGGATTTCAGTTCATAGCTGGTGCCCTCCAGCACACCCTTGCCGCGGCAATAAGGAGCCCAGAACCGGTAGTATTCCTCCGATTTGTTGTCGGAGGGAACATCCATGTAGGTGCCGGTGGCCTCATCGTAGGGGGCAAAGGGAAGCGCCTGCCCTGTGGCCATTTTGCTGGCCCAGGGCAGCAGACTCACCAAGTTCTGGGAGGATTCAAAGGTGAACGAGGTGGAGTAGGCTTTGTGGAAGTCCAGAGGCTGCCAGCTGTCGCTCTCCGGGAAATAGACTTCGATGCTGGAAACATCACAGGAGATCTGCCCGTCAGAAATGTGATAGCGGTAGCGCAGATTTCCGGTGTGGAGGGTGCCGGCACCGCCGTAGGTCCGGCCCTGAGGGGTGACACCGGAGCACGCAGCATCAAAGACACAGATGGATGCCAGCTGTGCACCGGACAAGTCGCAGACCACCAGACTGGAGCCCGCGCTGTGGTCAATCGCCGATTCACCGGTGGATTGCTCGTTGAAGGCGTCCGCGACGGTAAAGTCACCCTGATACAGCGCAGTGCGGACGTAGCCGCCGAACACGAAGGATACCTGAGAGCCGGAGGCATAATTGAAGGAATCACAGATAAAGGCAGTGACAGGAGACTGGATGTAGGTGTATCCGATGGCCTTTCCGTCTTCGTACTGGATATAGTCGTAGCCGGTGGGGATGGTCATCACCACGCTGTCCGGCGTTACATCGTCCAGACCCAGCTTGGAGAAATAGCCGTCCGGTGCCGTCAGGTCTGCGTCGTAGCGGGCCAGAAGATCCTGCATACTCCGGTATGCCAGAGCTTCCGGTGACAGATCCCGGGGATCCTCGTAGTCGTATGCCTTCGTCAGCTCATAGCAGCAGGTCTCCTCGGGCACCCAGGTCCAGCCGGCAGATGTTTTTTGCAGGCTCAACACGCCCAGGTTTTGAGCATAGCAGCCGGTGGAGGTCATGATCACGCCGTTTTCCACGATGGGTTGGTCATAGGCGAGATGGTCGTGAGCGTTCTGGATCACGTCCAGGAAGCCTTCCTGAGCCCGCGCGGTGGCCCGGTCCTCTTCCATGCCGCAGTGGCTGATGGCGATGACAAGATCACAGCCCTTCTCCTCCTTGAGGAAACGGGCATAGACTCTGGCAACCTCGGCACAGTCCATCCGGGTCAGGTCCGAGTTCTTGCAGTAGCCGTAGGACTCCTCGCCTTCCAGGGCAAACAGACCCACCCTGTAGCCTGCTACCTGGCGGATGGCGTAGTTTTTGGCCCCGGTCTTGGCGTAGGCCCCGGCACCAAAAGCATTGGTGCTCAGGTCATTGGGGCGGATGTCGGCGCTGGTATAAGAGATCGGCTCGCCGTTGGCGTTGTATTTGATGAACATATTAGATACCAGCAACTGGGGCAGTTTGTGGTAGACCCCGTAGCGCAGCCGGTTTTTCCGGGCGTTGACCCAGGAGTTTTCGACGGCCTGATCGCCCACGTCGAATTCGTGGTTGCCCAGGGTGCAGAAATCTACCTGCATTTCGGCCAGGGCCAGGATCTCCCAGCCCTTTTGATAGCCGTCCTGGTAAGGAGTTCCCTGGGAGTAGTCACCACCGTCCAAGGTCAGGGTTTTGCCAAAGGCTCGGTGGCGTACCCCGGCCTGTGCGGCGGCCATTCGCGCCACGCCGCCGGTGATCCGGGTAGAGCCGTCCGTACTCATGATCTTAGAAGTACCCAGATTGGAGTGGATATCGTTGCTCAGCAGCAACACGATATCGCCTTTGTAGGGGGTGCGGTCCTGCGTGTCAGGCCAGGCACAGCCCATGAGAGCGGGAGCCATAGCAGTTCCGGCAGCGGTGGCGGCTGCCAGCTTCAGGAAACTTTTCCGCGAAATCTTTTTCATGATTCTGTTCTCCTTTTGACAGTCTCTTGGTATCGTGTCATTCTTGTGATGATGGACGGGAATGGCCATTCTCCCATCGGGTCTTTGGGACTGCTGTACTTCCGGTGCACACGGAAAAACGCAGAGAAGATTCCAACCTTGCAAAAAGAAAAAGACGCACCACAAGCCGAAAGGGGCTGTTGTGCGTCTCTCATTCTCTCACGCAGAACCTATATGGAATCCTTGTATCTCATACTATAGCAAGACTTTCAGCAAAAGTCAACACATTGCCTTGTTTTTTGATTGGATGTTGAAAATATTTTGGTTTTTGCAATATGGGCAAGGCCGGACCCTGTGAGCGTGAAAAACCTTCAGCTGTTTCGCAATGGACACGAATCGACAAAAATGAAGGAAAAATCACCAGCTCGGCTGGTGGATGTTTATTGTGTGCAAGGGCAATTGTTGCCAATTTTCACAGATTGCGCTATACTGATTCCGAAAAGTTTTTGTGAAGGGGAGAACCGGATGCTGCGCTGTGCGATCGTGGAGGACAGCCCCAGAGAGCTGGAACATCTGAAAGAATGCCTTGCCCGCTACTCGGCAGAGCGGGATATCCCGCTGGAGACCACGGCCTTCGGGGATGCGGCGTCGTTTCTGGAACATTACCGTGCCGACTATGACATCGTGTTCATGGACATCGAGCTGCCGGGCATCAACGGCATGGAGGCAGCCCACCGCCTGCGGGAGATCGACCGGCAGGTCATCCTGATCTTTGTGACCAACATGGCCCAGTTTGCGGTCAAGGGCTATGAGGTGGATGCGCTGGACTACATCATCAAGCCTGCCCAGTATGGGCCGTTGAGCATCAAGCTGGACCGTGCGGCCCAGCGCTGGCGCGCCGCCGCCGAGAGCGTGATGGTGGCCCTGCCCACCGGCACCCAGCGGCTGCTGCTGTGGGAGATCTATTACATCGAGGTGCAGGGCCACAAGCTGACCTATCACACCGAAAAAGGCCAGCTGCCGGGCACCGGAACCCTGCAGGACGCCGAACAGCGGCTGCACGGCAAGGGCTTCCTGCGCTGCAACAAGTGCTATCTGGTCAACCAGAAGCACATCCAGACCGTCACCGGCAGCGAAGTGGTGCTTTCCAACGGGGAGAAGCTGCAGATCAGCCGTCTGCGCAAAAAGGAATTCATGGAGGAGCTGGCCCGCAGCATGGGCAATGAATTTGTGCTATGAGTACGGTCATCGATCTGTTTGAACGCCACGGCTATGTGCTGGAACTACTGGCGTGCGTGGCGGCCACCACCTGGAAGCTGGAGTGGCAGGAGCGCTTTGCGGTGCGGCTGACCGGCATCCTGCTGGCGGAGGCCTGCTTTACCATCGTGTGGGAGCAGGTGCCCCACAACCTCTACACCGAGTCGCTGCGCACCTTTCTGCTGTGGAGCATCGCGGCGGTGGGCATCCGGCTGTGCTTCCGCATCGCGGCAGCGTGGGCGGTGTTCTATGCTACGGCTGCGGGCACCATGCAGCACATCATCTACCGGGGGGCCAAGCTGCTGCAGAATGCGGTGTATCACATGGACCGGCAGTACTGGGCCTGGAGCCGGTGGGTCTATCTGGGCCTTTTCGTGCTGCTGTTCGCGGTGTGCTGCCTGACCCTCACCCGGCGGCTGCACAGCCGCAATCTGGGCACACTGCCCGGGCGCACGATGACTTTTATCATGGTGGGCTACCAGCTGAGCATGAACATCTTCGTCAACCTGTTCAACGCCTTTAGTGTGGACAGTGCCCCGCGCATCTTTACCGTCTACAGCGTCTACGACGAGGTGACCACCATCCTGCTGTTCTTCCTGCTGTGTGAGATCCTGCAGCGCAGCGACGCCGAGTGGGACAACATGGTGCTGCAGCAGATGATGCGCCAGCAGCGCCAGCAGATGGAGCTGTCCAAGGAGACGGTGGAGCTCATCAACATCAAGTGCCATGACATCCGCAAGCAGCTGTACACGCTGGGCAGCCGGGTGCCGACCGAGGAGCTGGACGAGCTGAAAAAGGCGGTGGATATCTACGACTCCACGGTCAAGACCGGCAACGAGACGTTGGACGTGCTGCTGGCGGAGCGCTCCATCGTGTGCAAGGGCCGCGGCATCCAGCTGGATTACATCGCCGACGGTGCAAAGCTGGACTTCCTGAAGCCCGGCGAGGTGTACTCGCTGTTCGGCAACGCGCTGGACAACGCCATCGAGGCGGTGACCCCGCTGGAGCCGGACCGCCGCTACATCGGCCTGCAGGTGCGGGCCGAGCGGGGCATGCTGCTCATCCGCATGGAGAACTGCGCCGCCGAGCCGCTGCACTTTGTGGACGGCCTGCCCCAGACCACCAAGGGGGACGCCCGGTGGCACGGTTTTGGCGTTAAGAGCATCCGCCGCATCGTGCAGCAGCACGGCGGCACCCTGACGATGCAGGCACAGGACGGCATGTTCCGTCTGGTGGCGCTCCTGCCGCTCAAATGACAGTTCAGGGCCCCAAAATGACAGTTTGGGAAAAATTTGTTGTAAATATTCACAAAACCTCTATACTATCGGCAGAGCTTTGAATCACTCTGCCGGTTTCTTTTTGTGCGGCGTTTGCTTCCGCACCGCACAGGGGGAGAGCGGACAACTTTCAAAGGAGGACAAAATGTTGAAGAAGAAAAACCTGTGGCGCGGTTTGACCATGGTGTTTGCCCTGCTTCTGGCCGTTTCCATGATGGCAGGCAACATCCTGGAGCTCTACCGCACCTCTGTGGATGCCTTCCTGGGCACCCGCAGCACCCAGACTGTGACCGAGCAGTCGGACGATGAATCCGATGCCTGGACCTACAAGTCGGAATTCACCACGGCCAAAGAAGCCTACGAGGGCTTCAAGGACTTCGCCATCGAGACTTCGCAGGAGACCTTTGCCCTGCTGAAGAACGAGAACGGTGCCCTGCCTCTGGCCAAGGATGCCAAGATCACCATGCTGGGCGTCCGCAGCTATGCTCCTGTTTACGGCAACAGCGGCGGCAGCGTGCCGGACGGCAAGTCCACCGTGCAGATCTTTGACGCCTTTACCGAGCGCGGCTTCCAGCTGAACCCGGAGACCCTGGCCGCATACGAAGCATTCTTTGCGGACAAGGAATGGACCAAGCCTCAGTTCGGCGGCGGCATCCTGCCCGCTTACGCCGAGATCAGCGCTTACAATGATCCCTGCGAGCTGACGATGGATGAGCTGAAGGCTCTGAACCCGGACTTCCAGTCCAAGTACACCGAATACGGTGATGCCGCCATCGTGGTGGTGAGCCGTGTCGGCGGCGAGGGCGGTGCCTACTACCCCGGCGAGGAAGGCCTGGCAGACGGCGTGCACACCGTCAACGGCAACATCCTGAGCCTGAGTGATGAAGAAATGGCCATGATCGAGGAAGCAAAGGCCAATTTCGACAAGGTCATCGTGCTGGTCAATGCTGCCAACCCCATGGAGATCGCAAACCTGCAGGACGACCCCGACATTGACGCCATCCTGTGGGTGGGCTACCCCGGTGCTTATGGCTTCTACGGCGTGGCCGACGTGCTGAACGGCACCGTGGCTCCCTCTGCCCATCTGGGCGATACCTTCGTCAAGAACGGTGCACTGGCTCCCGCCATGCAGAACTTTGGCAACATCCCCTGGGCAAACGCTTCGGACTTTGCTGAGGGCACCAGCGTCAACTCCTACCTGATCGAGAACGAGGGCATCTACACCGGCTACCGTTACTACGAGACCCGTTATGCGGACATCGTGCTGGGCAACGGCGGTGCCAATGCCTCTGCCGGTACCTACGCCAACGCCGACGGCACCGTGGCCACCAGCGATGGCACCTGGAGCTACGACAACGAGGTGGTCTATCCCTTCGGCTACGGCATGAGCTACACCACCTTTGAGCAGACCCTGGACAGCGTGATCATCACCGGTGACAAGCGCACCGCTACCGTGACCGTGACCACCACCAACACCGGCGATGTGGCCGGCAAGGCTGTCGTGCAGCTGTACGCCAGCGCACCCTACACCGACTACGACAAGCAGAACGGCATCGAAAAGTCCGCCCTGCAGCTGATGGACTACGAAAAGACCAACACCCTGCAGCCCGGCGAGAGCCAGACCATTCCCATGAATGTGGATATGAGCCTGCTGGCCAGCTACGACAGCCAGAACGCCAAGACCTTCATCGTGGACCCGGGTGACTACTACTTCGCCATCGGCTCTGACGCCCATGATGCTCTGAACAACATCCTGGCTGCTCAGGGCAAGACCACTGCCGACGGCATGACCGCCGACGGCGATGCTTCCAAGACCTACCAGTGGACCTGGGACGGCGCTGTGGATGCCGACACCTTCTCTGTGAGCAAGAGCGGCGTGGAGATCACCAACGCAGTGAGCGACGGCGACTACTCCATGGACATCAACACCTTCATCCCCGGCACCGCTACTTATCTGTCCCGCAGCGACTGGGACGGCACCTTCCCCACCACCATTACCGGCCTGAAGGCCGAGGGCCGTCTGGCCACCCTGCTGGCCAACGACTTCATCGACATCAAGACCGATGAGGACACTTCGGACATCGTGTTCGGCGACACCACCAGCACCCTGACCCTGAACGACCTGAAGGGCGCTGACTTCGACGATCCCCGCTGGGATGAGCTGGTCGGCAAAGTGACCATCGACGAGTTCCTGAACTTTGCCGCCAACGCCTTCCACAACATCCAGAACATCGACTCTGTGGGCCTGCCGCAGTACGCAGCCGACGACGGCCCCAACGGTTCCGACTCGCACTACCTGACCGAGGGCAGCTACCAGGGCACCCCGTATGCAGATGCTGCCGATTACGACTACGGCACCCGCGTCGGCCCCACCCCGGAGAACATTGCTTACAGCTGGAACAAGGAACTGGCCTACCGCGTGGGTGAGATCACCCTGGGCGAGAGCACTCTGGTGCTGAACCTGCCCATCATGATCGGCCCCGGCATGAACATCCATCGTCACGGCTACAACGGCCGCGGCGCAGAGTATTACTCCGAGGACCCCGTCCTGTCCGGTTACACCGGTTCCGCTGTGGTGCAGGGCGCTCAGAGCAAGGGCACCCTGGTCAACATCAAGCACGCTGCCTTCAACGATCAGGAGATCAACCGCTCCGGCATCGCAGTCTTTATGACCGAGCAGAAGGCCCGTGAGCTGGAGCTGCGCAACCTGCAGCAGGCCTTTGAGGGCAACGGCAAGCCCGCTTCCTTCGAGGCGGATCCTTCCCGCGATGACACCTACACGGTGGGTGCTCTGGGCGTGATGAGCTCCTACAACCGCATTGGTGCCGTGGCCTCCAGCGCAAACGCTGGTGTCCAGGTGCAGATCATGCGCAACGAGTGGGGCTTCAAGGGCTACAACGTCACCGACTTTACCGGTGTTACCCTGCACGCTTCTCCCAAGGAGTCCATCCAGGCCGGCACTACCGCATTCTGCGGTTTCGGCACGGACGACAGCATCACCTACTGGAATGCTGACGCTCTGAAGGGCGACCGCACCATGCTGCTGGCCATCAAGCAGAACATCCATTACCTGCTGTACGCTCTGGCCAACAGTGCCGCCATGAACGGCGTCAACTCCACCACCCGCACCATCAGCGTGATGACCTGGTGGCGTATGACCTACCGCGTGTGCATCTACGGCTTTGCAGCCCTCACCGCACTGTGCGCCCTGCTGTACGTCGTGTCTGCGGTCAAGAGCAAGAAGCAGAAGACTGCAAAGGAGGCCTGAGCCATGAAAACGAAACTGAACACAAAGACGATCGTGGCTGCTGTGGCCAGTGTGATCGGCCTTGCAGTCTATGGTTACACCTCGATGGTGGGCTATCTGGCGGCTTCGGCCACCAGCACCCTGCCGGTGGTGCTCACCGTGGCCGCGCTGGTGTGCCTGGCTCTGCGCCAGTTCGCCGGCAGCAAGCTGCCCGCCGTGGTCAACGACGTGCTGCTGGTGGCAGCCGATGTCTGCCTGATCGGCAGCTTCGCCGTATTCGTTCTGGCCCGCGTTTCGCTGGCTGCGGACGTCTACTTCATCCCGGTCAACTATCCGGCTTCTGAGGCCACGGCCCTGCACATCTCCATCGTGGGTGCCGTGTGCTACCTGGTCGGCATCGTGACCCTGATCGTGGAAGGCTTCTCCGCAAAGAACTGATGAATCCCCCAGCCGCCCGGCGGAGAAGCTCTGCCGGGCGGCATTTTGGGTTCCGGACCTTATCTTGTGATCAAATGAAAGGAGGCAGATGCCTGTGATCGCCTGTTCGTTCAATACCGGCTGGACCTGCCGCCACCTGTTGGAAGAGGGGCCGGCCGTGCCGGTCACCCTGCCCCATGATGCGGCACTGGCCGAACCCCGTACCGAGACGGCCCCCGGCGGCACCAACACCGGCTGGTACGAGGGCTATGATTACCTTTACGAAAAACGCTTCACCCCGGACGCAGCCCTGCAGGGCCAGACCCTTGTGCTGGAATTCGAGGGCGTGTACCACAACGCCGAAGTCTGGCTCAACGGCGAGAAGCTGGCGTTCAACCCCTACGGCTACACCGACTTCAAGGTAGACCTGACCGGGAAGCTGGACTTTGATGCCGAAAACGTGCTGCAGGTGATCGCCCGCAACGCCGACCAGCCCAACAGCCGCTGGTATTCCGGCGCGGGCATCTACCGCCCGGTCACCCTGTGGGTGGGCCCGGAAGCACACCTGCTGCTGGACGGCCTGCGGGTGCGCACCGTGTCCATCGCCCCGCCGGAAGTGGAAGTCACGGCGGCGGCCAGCGCCCCCGGCACCGTGCAGCTGCAGGTGCTGGACGGCACTACCGTGCTGGCCAGTGCGTCCGCTGAGGCCGGAAAGCCGGTGCGCCTGAAACTGCCGGAGGCAGCGCTCTGGAGCCCGGAGCACCCGCAGCTGTACACCCTGCAGGCGGCCTACGGCACCGACACGGCAGCGGCCCGCTTTGGCATCCGCAGCCTTGCCTGGGGCAGGGAGGGCCTGTTGCTCAACGGCAGCCGGATCATCCTGCAGGGTGCCTGCATCCACCACGACAACGGCCTGCTGGGTGCAGTGTGCCACCCGGATGCGGTGCGCCGCAAGGTGCGCATCCTGCACGAGAACGGCTACAACGCCATCCGTTCGGCCCACAACCCCTGCTCCAAGGCCCTGCTGGACGCCTGCGACGAGCAGGGTATGCTGGTGATGGATGAGTACATCGACCACTGGTACATCCACAAGACCGAGCACGACTATGTGGACTATTTCAACGACTGGTGGCGCAGCGACCTGGAAAGCATGGTCAAAAAGGACTACAACCACCCTTGTGTGATCCTGTATTCCACCGGCAATGAGGTCAGCGAGACGGCTCAGAAAAAGGGCATTGCCCTGACGAAGCAGCTCACCCGGTATCTGCACCGCCTGGATGACACCCGCCCGGTGACCTGCGGTGTGAACATCTTCTTCAACTTCCTCAGCTCCATCGGATTTGGTGTGTACAGCGACAAAAAAGCCAAAAAGCAGGCCGAGGACGCCACCAAAAAGAAAAAGGCCGTGGGCAGCCAGTTCTTCAACAATCTGGCGGGCCTGCTGGGCAGCGAGTTCATGAAGCACGGTGCCACCCTGCATGGCTGCGACGTCAAGACCCGCGACGCCTTTGCCAACATGGACATTGCCGGTTACAACTACGGCATCTACCGCTACGAGCACGACCTGAAAAAATACCCCGATCGCCTGATTTTGGGCAGCGAGACCTTCTGCAGCGACGCCTACCGGTTCCGGGAGCTGGCCAAGAAAGAACCCCGGCTCATCGGTGACTTTGTGTGGGCCGGTATGGACTACCTGGGCGAAGTGATGGTGGGCAGCTGGGAGTATGCCGACAACGCGCCCCGCTTTGACGGCGGCCTTGGCTGGGTGAGCGCCGGTTCCGGCCGCATCGACCTGACCGGCAAGCCGCTGGGTGAGGCCCTGTATACCCGGGTGGCGCTGGAACAGGCCGAAGGGCCGTTCCTGGCCGTGCGCCCGGTGAACCACACCGGCGACAAGCACTCGCCCTCGGCCTGGAAGATGACCGACGCCATGACGAGCTGGACCTGGCCCGGCTGCGAGGGAAAGCAGGCTGAGGTGGAGGTTTATGCCCGCGCGGCTTCCGCTGCGCTGGTGCTCAACGGCAAGGAAATCGCCCGCAAGAATGCGAAAAACGACTGCCTGTTCCGCTTCCGCTGTGCGTACCAGCCCGGTACGCTGGAGGCTGTGGCCTACAACGCAGCGGGGCAGGAGACCGGCCGCTGTGCGCTGACCACCGCCGGCCCTGCCACCGAGCTGCGGGCCGAGCCGGAGGAAGCCGTGCTGCGCCCCGGCCAGCTGTGCTACATCCGCCTGCGCTACACCGACCAGAACGGCGTGCTCAAGCCCACGGTGCGGGAGCCCATCCGGGTGCAGGTGACCGGCGGCCGCCTGCTGGCGCTGGGCAATGCCTGCCCCTTCAATCTGCAGGGCTACCGCACCAGCCAGACCGACCCCTACTGGGGCGAGGCCATGGCCATCGTGGAAGCCGGCACCGAAGGCTGTGTGACCCTGCAGGCCGACAGCGCCGTTGGTTCTGCCGTGGCTGCCGTGCAAGTTCATAAGGAGTAAATACCCATGTCCATTTCAGAGAAAAACCCCAAGCTGGCCAAGCTGGCCGGGCAGTTCATCAAGTTCTATGCCTTTTCCATGCTGGTCACCCTGCTGCAGTACCTGCTGCTCACCTTTCTGCCGGGGCTGTTCTACACCCACACCGACTGGTGCAGCATCCCCTGCCAGCTCATCCACCTGAACCTTGGCCCGGTGGACACCTATGTGTTCAACTACCCGGTCACCGGGGACGCCACCGGCGGCATGGGCTACTTTGCCGCTTTTGCCATCACCCTGTTCCTGGCGCAGTGCGTCAACTTCCCCATGCAGCGCAACATCACCTTCAAGTCCAAGGGCAACATCTGGTATCAGATCCTGTGGTACGTCATCGCCTTTGTGCTCATCACCATCGTGTGCAGCTTCCTCATGGGCCTGTATGTGCCCCTGTGCAAGCAGTTCTTCTCCCCGGCGGTGTACAACGTGCTCATCACCGTGATCAACGGCGGCGTGCAGATGGTGATCTATTTCCCCATCTATAAGATCATTTTCCCGGAGGGTGAAGCCAAATGAAACATGCAGATGTGATCGCCAAACTGTCCCTGCGGGAAAAATGCGCCCTGCTTTCCGGTGCCACCGTGTTCGAGACCCATGCCCTGCCCAACAAGGGGGTGCCGGCCATCTGGCTGTCGGATGGCCCCAACGGCCTGCGCAAGCAGGCGGGCCCGGCCGACCATCTGGGCCTGAACCCCAGTGTGCCCGCCACCTGCTTCCCCACCTCGGCTACCGTTGCCAACAGCTGGGACCCGGAGCTTGGCGAGGCTGTGGGCGCAGCCATGGGCGAAGAAGCAGCGGCACAGGGCGTGTCGGTGCTGCTGGGCCCCGGCCTGAACATCAAGCGCAGCCCCCTGTGCGGCCGCAACTTCGAGTATTTCTCGGAGGACCCCTACCTTGCCGGTAAGATGGCTGCGGCCTACGTTCGCGGCATCCAGAAAAACGGCATTGCCGCCTGCCCCAAGCACTTTGCGGTGAACAGTCAGGAGCTGCGCCGCATGGCCTCGGATTCCATCGTGGACGAGCGCACCCTGCGGGAAATTTACCTGACCGGCTTCGAGATGGTGGTCAAGGAAGCGCAGCCTAAGACCATCATGTCCGCCTATAACCTTGTCAACGGCACCTACGCCAACGAGAACACCCACCTGCTCATGGATATCCTGCGCGGGGACTGGGGCTTTGACGGCGCAGTGGTCACCGACTGGGGCGGCAGCAACGACCACGCCTTTGGCGTAAAGAACGGCTCTACGCTGGAAATGCCCGCCCCCGGCGGGGACGCCATCCGGGAGCTGATGAAAGCGGTGCAGACCGGCAAGATCACCGAAGCAGACGTGGACGCCCGGCTGGAGGAGCTGCTGGAGCTGGTGTTCACCACCAAGGCGGCGGTGGACGCCGCACCCGGTAAGTTCGATGCCGATGCCCACCACGCACTGGCACGCAGGGCTGCTGCCCAGAGCATCGTGCTGCTGAAGAACGAAAACAGCCTGCTGCCCCTTGCAAAGGGGGAGAAGGTGGCGGTCATCGGCGACTTTGCCCAGACGCCCCGTTATCAGGGTGCAGGCTCCAGCGCCGTCAACTCCATCAAGGTGGATTCCTTTCTGGACTGCCTTGCCGAGAGCGGCCTGAACAGCGTCGGCTACGCCAAGGGCTTTGACCGGCAGGGCAAGCCCGACGAGGCGCTGAAAGCCGAGGCGGTGCAGCTGGCAAAGAACGCCAATGTGGTGCTGCTGTGCATGGGTCTGGACGAGATCAAGGAGAGCGAGGGCATCGACCGCGCCGACATGAAGCTGGCAGAGAACCAGCTGGAACTGCTGGCGGCTGTGGCGGCGGCAAACCCCAACGTGGTGGTGCTGCTGAGCGCGGGCTCCTCGCTGGAAAGCGGTTGGGTCAAGGACTGCAAGGCGCTGGTCTACGGCTGCCTGGGCGGTCAGGCCGGTGCGGGCGCACTGGTCGAGGTGCTGACCGGTGCGCAGAACCCCTGCGGCAAGCTGGCGGAGACTTGGGCACGCAGCTACGCCGACACCCCCGCAAAGGCGCATTTCGGCGGCGACGGTCCCACTGTGGAGTACCGCGAGGGGCTGTATGTGGGCTACCGCTACTACGACACCGCCGGTGTGCCCACCGCCTTCCCCTTCGGCTACGGCCTGAGCTACACCAGCTTTGCGTACAGTGACCTGAAAGCAGACGAAAAGGGCGTGACCCTGACTGTCACCAACACCGGCAGCTGTGCAGGTGCCGAGGTGGTGCAGCTTTATGTGGCAAAGCCGGATGCAACGATTTTCCGCCCCGCCAAGGAGCTGAAGGGCTTTACCAAGGTGCAGCTGGAAGCCGGAGAGAGCAAGACCGTCACCATCCCGCTGGATGATAAGGCGTTCCGCTACTGGAACGTCAAGACCGACCGCTGGGAGGTGGAAGGCGGCAGCTATCAGCTGCTGGTGGGCGCTTCCAGCGCCGATATCCGTCTGACTGCCGCCGTCACGGTGGCGGGCACCGGCGCACCCGACCCCTACGCGGGCAAAAAACTAGGTCATTACTGCACAGCCAATATCCAGAATGTACCGGATGATGAATTCGAAGCGCTGCTGGGCCGTCCCATCCCGGAGAACAAGGTGCACATCGACCGCAACATGACGCTGGGCGAGATGGGACACGGACGCAGCCCCATCGGCTGGCTGGCAGCTGCCGTGCTGGGCACCCTGCTGCGCCGCAGCATCAAAAAGGGCAAGCCCGACCTGAACATCCTGTTCCAGTACAATATGCCTTTGCGTGCGCTGGCCAAAATGACCAACGGCGCTATCAGCATGGGCATGGTGGACGGCATCGTGATGGAGCTGCGGGGCTTCTGGGTCATCGGCCTTGTGCGGGTGATCGTGGAGGCTGTGAAGAACATCGTGCTGAACAGCCGCATGGAAGAGCGCTTGAAAAACAGCTGAAAGGAAGCAGGCTATGAATTTCTGGAATAACTTTGCGGCAAAGCACCCCGCCGCTGCCAAGTGGGTGCGCGAGGGCGGCCTGTTCGTCATCGTGTCCAACCTCATCACCGTGTTCAAGTACCTGCTGCTGCAATTTTTGCCCAAGGCCTTTGCAAGCCTGCCGGTGGTGGATTTCGGCTGGCCGGGCATTGATATCACCCTGTTCGGCGAGACCTTCAAGTGGAACATCCTCGGCTACGATGCCGCCCACGGCGGCTTGCCCTACTTCTGCGCCTACATGATCGCCATGGTCATCGGCGAGTGCATCAATTTCCCCATCCAGCGCAATTTCGTGTTCCGCAGCAAGGGCAATCTGGCAAAGCAGATCGGCTGGTATGTGCTGGCGTTCTGCGTCATCACCTGCATCGTCAACTCCATCAACTGCATCTGGGTGGCGGTGGCAGGTCTGCTGGTGCCGGACTTCATCTACAACATCGGCACCACCGTGCTCAACGGCGGCATCTCCATGGTGATCTTCTTCTTCGTGAATAAGATCATCTTCCCGGAGGGCGAAAAAGCCGCCAAATAACAAGTCATTCTCCTTCATTTTCTTCTTTTCATCACAAAGGCTCTCGCCCGCTCTGTGCATACGGCAGAACAGGTGGGAGCCTTTGGCTTATGATCATCCTATCGCACAAAAGGCAGGATACCATCGTAATGATGATACCCTGCCTTTGCTCGTTCCGGTCCTCGTCCTGTGACCTCCGCCACAAAAAAATCCCCAGACCGAATGGTCTGGCGGCATCTTTCTTGGTAGACATTCCTACGCGTTGGGAACCGCGCACTAATCAAAGCCCTGCTAGGGCTTTGATTGCCTTCGCTGCGCTCGG
>OLGB01002528.1_pt1 | contig 19219 bp, 13 predicted proteins | sample 1605691 | NCBI WGS metagenome assembly OLGB01 (sample SAMEA3888925, study PRJEB22519) | human gut metagenome | biome: human gut; feature: human-associated habitat; material: faeces | place: Denmark | collected 2010 | reverse complement strand
ATTTCGTGATGCGCGCTTTTGTCCCAATACAGAGGAAAGATAGCAGTCATGCTGTCTTTTTTCATTTTGGCAACGTCTCTACTTTCCGAAAGGATGGTTTCCTTCGATCCTCTATGCAGCGTTGCTGCCCTAGCCCGCTGAGTGGTGAGCAGGCGAGCAGTAGCGAAGACAGAAACGAGGCGGGTCTCATGTCAAGAAGTGCAGCGCTTTAGCGCGTGGCACTTTAAGGGACGAGCCATAAGGCGAAGACGGAAGCGAGTCAGGTCTCATGTCAACGCAGCACTTCAGTGCGTGGTGTTCTACGGCGGCTGCAAGAAAGAAAACCATGAAACTTGCAGGGCTGCGCCTGCGCGTTATATAGAAAGCGAGAGGATGTGGCGCGCTTACAGGCGCGCCTCGTCCTCTCGCTTTCCTTCTTTCATCATCGTAGCGTAGGTCAGAAGTTCTTTGCGGGATTTAATCCCGAGCTTGCTGTAGATATTGGCGTTGTGGTATTTGAGCGTATTGGAAGTAATGGCGCAGATCTCCTGAATCTGCTTGCTGGTTTTGCCGTCAAGATACAGATTGAAGATATCCAGCTCTTTTCCGGTGAGATTTGCAAGGCAGTCCTTAAAATGCCGATATTCTTCTTCATTGATCTCCCTGTTCTGCGTTTGAACCAGACGATTGATTTCCTCCTGCAGCTGTTTGATTTCCTTCTCCGTTTCACCGTCCTTTTGGGCAAGGAAGTCCAAAAGGTCATCGATTTCAGCCATATTGATGCGAGGAGCTTGGAAATTGCCCTTTTGAATCTGCTCCAGACTTCGCAGCAGCGGCACTAAAAAGCGATGGGTGAAATAAATACAGCCGACCACAGAAAGTACGACGAGCAGGAACAAAAGGATTCCAAGACGCAGAAGATTGTGTAGAGAATCTGCTGTAAAATCCTTCTCCGGAACCATGATGGCTGTGGTAAACGGATTGTCGCCATGAAGATCCTCACAGGTGCTGATCACACCGACATAGGAGTCCGTACCGTCCGAAAAACGGGACAGACCCTTGCTGAAATTTGTGACGGAAAGATTTTCTTTCGGGAGATAGTAATAGCCGCCGGTTGTTCCGCAGCTGAAAAAGTCCGTAAGGACAGCCTGATCGGATTTATAACTGTTAGAAAGCGCCGCGAGCATGTGTGAAAGCTTGGTCGGCTGCGCAAAGTTCTGCTTGAAATAGCTTTCGGAGACTTCAAAACCGCAGACACCGTAAAACGTCCCGTCTGTGCCCGTGATCGGAATCGCAATGTGCATCGCGCGTTCGGACATGCCGGGCAAGATGATAAAATCCGTAAAGGAACAAGCATTGTCAAGCGGAAGAGAAGCTTTTTGGGCGGCAAGCGCGTAACCCCAAAAGACATCACTGTCAAGCTCGAGCTTCCATTTTCGGTGCGGCATGACGCCATGCTGCTTTGCGACCTCGGAACTCCCGCGATAACAGAGAGCCTCGCGGTGATCGATTTCATAACCGTTGATTTGAAGATAAAGTCCGCTTTTTGAGGACGCGGCATTCGGCGCGGAGGTATTGACCGTGGTATCGAGCATAAAAAAAGCGCCGGAACAGTCCGCCTGCATCAGATACTGGTGAACCGTGTCAAACAGGAAGTCTTCCAGAGATTCCATCTTCTTATGGGAATTCAAAAGCGAAGAGAAATCCGTATGCTGCTCGGAAAGCCAGCTCTCGATTCCGAAGGAAAGATCCTCCGAAAAATGAATTCCCATCATAGACAAGTGATTGCGATGTATTTGAATATCCTTTTGGAAGACAGTCTGCTGCAGCTCGCAGGTTTCCAAAAGAGAATCTTTCGGCGTCTTGAACTGACCCATCAAAGACAGCATGGACGCGAGCACCAGCAAAATGAAAAGCAGCAGAAGCAGCATATAAAGGAAAAGTTTGCGCTTCATAGTGCCGCTGCCGGTCTGCGTTTGAATATATCCCAGTAATTTGTTCATAACCCTATGCTCTGCTCCCCGTTACGAAATTCCTTTAAAAAGCTTCCAGGTTTGTTCCGAAAGCTGCTCCGTATCCGCACCGTTGGCACTGCGTTTGGCGTAATTCTTTTGTTTGGCACGCAGTACTTCGTAGAGGCCTCCTGCCTTCCCGTAAAATCCAGCGAAAGAAGGCTCACTGAGAATCCGGGCTGATTGCTGTACCTGCGCGAAGGTTTGGTACAGACTCGCAAAAGCGGCATTGTTAAAATCATAGTTTTTGATCGCGTCAAAAGCATCGTAGGTAACGGGCATATAGCCGGTTTGCGCGGCAAACGCGAGATTGCGGTCACTATCCGTCAGCCAGTGCGCGAAGACGGAAATCGCCTCCTGCTTCTGTGCGGTCGTTTTGAGCGCGCAAAGTCCGACTCCGGCCTGCGAAGCGAGCATCTTTCCACCGGCCGCGCATGGCATCGGCAGGATCTGCAGATTCATCGGTTCGGTGGTATTATCCGGATAGGTAACCGTATCGTTGTAGTAGAGAATGCTGGCGGAAGATCCCATACCGCCGGCAACTTCTCCGGTCATAACCTGCGTGTTGGAATACAGATCGGAGATCACGATATGCCCCTGTACCAGTGCGTTCGCGAATTGCAGCCAGGAGGTCTTCAGCGCCTTATTGCTGAAATCATACCAGCCGTCCTTGTAGAGGCTTTCCGCGGCGGTGCCGGAGGAAATCGCGTTTAATTCTACCGAGCGAAGCAGATAGTCAAAAGCGCAGAACGGTTTGCCGGAAGACCAGTCGTAATATTTTGCGGCAGCTTCAAAGAAGCCGTCCCAGGTCTCCAAATCATCCGTGGTTATGCCTGTCGCTTTGGAAAAACGTGCGAATTCCGTTCCGTTGAGAAAGAGAAGCTGTGTGGATTTCGTAACCGGAAGAACGACTAAGGTGTCATCCGCCATGCCGTCCGGAAGAAAATCCGAGACAAAGGCACCCATTTCATCTTTACTGAAGCAGGTTTCCCAGTCGATCAGATTATCCACGCCCAGCTCCTCGGCGTTGCTGTTGTGGCAAAAAAACATGTCAGGCATATCCAAAGCACCCGGTTTTTCTGCCTGCGCATCCAGGAGCTTCTGCCCGATCTGCGAAGCGTTGGACATCAGCGTCGTTGTGATGACGATGCCTTTTTCTTTGCCGACGGAACTGTTAAATTCATCGATCAGGCGGTTCATGGGAGAATCGGCCTGTTCCCCGTATACATGCCATAAGGTCAATGCAACCGGATTATCCGGATTCAGAAGTGACTTTTGTCCGCAGCCGGACGCACAGGTCACAAACACCAGGGAAAGAATCAGAAGAAGTAAAAGCCGTTTTTTCATAAGAACCTCCGTCAAGTTAAAAGCAAGATGTTGTTTTCTTCCATCATAACACAACTACACTTTTACCGCAACGCTAAATTTGGAAACGCGGACCGCACGGAGGCCGGCGAAAGCATCAGACATAACACAGTAAAAATATTACAAAACCCGCCTCACAAGCAAAATATTTAAAATTTTTTTTGATTTTCCCACCCTTTTTGGCAAAAAGGGTGGGGCTTTTTTTTAAAAAAATCGGTATTATGGAGGAGAATGAAAAAATATCGCACCAATTCGCGCCTGCGTCGCCATCAAAAATGTACGCGGCGCAGTCAAAAATGGAAGGAGTTATGATATGGGTTTAATCAAAGCAGGACTGGGAGCAGTCGGCGGGAACCTGGCCGACCAGTGGAAGGAGTATTTTTATTGTGAAGCCATGCCGGAAAACGTCATCGCGGTTAAGGGCGAAAAGCGAATCGGCGGACGCACCTCCAACACCAAGGGCACCGACAATATCATCAGCCGCGGTTCTGTCATCGCGGTCGCGGACGGACAGTTTATGATGATCGTGGAGCAGGGTAAGGTTGTAGAGGTCTGCGCAGAGCCGGGCGAATTTATCTTTGATAATTCCACCGAGCCGAGCATCTTTGCCGGCAAGTTCGGCGAAAGTCTGAAGGAAAGCTTCCGCAACATCGGGAAACGTTTTACCTTCGGCGGAGAGCCGCCAAAGGACCAGCGCGTGTACTATTTCAATACGAAAGAGCTGGTGGGAAACAAATACGGCACCGCGGGTGCAATCCCGTTCCGTGTCGTGGACAAAAACGTCGGTCTGGATGTGGATATTGCCGTCAAATGCTTTGGTGAGTACAGCTATCATATCATCGATCCAGTTCGCTTCTACACCAATGTCTGTGCCAATGTGCAGGACGCGTATTACAGAGAAAGCATCGATTCCCAGCTCAAAAGCGAGCTTTTGACAGCATTGCAGCCGGCTTTCGCGAAAATTTCGGCACAGGGCATCCGTTATTCGGAGGTGCCGGGACATGCGGACGATCTGGCAGCGATCCTGAACGAGGAGCTTTCGGATAAGTGGAAAAACCTGCGCGGCGTTGAAATCGTTTCTGTCGGTGTGTCCAGCATCAAGGCGAGTGAAGAAGATGAACGCATGATCAAGGAGCTGCAGCGCAACGCGGCGCTTAGAGACCCGCAGATGGCAGCGGCACATTTGGCAGGCGCGACTGCGGCGGCTCTGCAGACCGCAGCCGCAAATGAAGGCGGCATGGGAGCCATGGGAGCTTTCGTCGGCATGGGCATGGCAGGCAATGTGACCGGAGGCAGCATGCAGAACCTCTATCAGATGGCACAGAATCAGCCGGGCGGCGGGCAGCCTCCGCAAGGCGGTATGGGCGCGCAGCAGAGCGGGCAGCCACCACAGGGCAGCATGGCGGACGGCTGGACCTGCAGCTGTGGAACCGTAAATCAAGGAAACTTCTGCGGCAATTGTGGATCGCCGCGACCGCAGCAGGATTGGACCTGCAGCTGCGGAACCGTCAACAGCGGAAACTTCTGCAGCAACTGCGGCAATAAGAGACCGTAGCGATATGCACGGCACTGAGTGTAAAGAAAGGACAGAAAAAAATGGGATTATTTGATAAGAAATTTTGCAGTATCTGCGGAGAAAAAATAGGGCTTTTGGGAAATCGCAAATTAGAGGACGGAAACCTCTGCAAGGATTGCGCGGCGAAGCTTTCTCCATGGTTTACGGAGAGAAAACAGAGCACCGTTGAGGAGATCAAGGAGCAGCTTGCGTATCGAGAGGCGAACAAAGAGGCAGTCAGCGCGTTTCAAACGACCAGAACGCTGGGCAGGAACATCAAGGTGCTGCTGGATGAAGACGCGGGGAAATTCATGGTAACCTCGGCGCGCAATATCGCCGAAGCCAATCCGGATGTACTTTCGTTTTCGGATGTAACGGGCTGTGACCTGAATGTGGAAGAGAGCAAAACGGAAATCCGTTACCGCGACGCGAACAACGAAGTGCAGAGCTTCAACCCGAAGCGTTACGCATATTCCTACGATTTTTATATGAACATTCATGTCAATCATCCGTACTTCGATGAGATTCGTTTCAAACTCAATGATTCCTCCGTGGATGGCGATGTAGACACGATGCTCGATTACGATGAGGTCAGAGGCGGCGCCGGCAGAGCGCCGATGGCGGGAAGCGGCACCGGAAGACCGGGTGGAAGACCGACTCCGGGTGCCGGAAGAGCGGGCGCGGCAGGCGGCAGACCACAGCCGGGAAGACCACAGCCGGGCGGCGCAAGACCGATGGGTCAGCGTCCGATGGGACAGAATCCGGCAGCCTACGGCATGCAGCCGTTTGATAACGGTATGGCAGGCGGCATGGGTGCGGCTTTCGGCATGGATCTGACTTCCAACGCGGACGAAATCAGAAACAGCGCGGAATACATCGAATACGAGAACATGGGATGGGAAATTCGCGATACCCTGCTGCAGGTCAGAGCGGATGCCAGAGCAGAGGAAGCGGAAGCGAACGCGCCGAAACAGGCCATCAAATGTCCGTACTGCGGCGCAACCACGATCCCAACTGCAAATGGCTGCTGCGAATATTGCGGCGCGGCACTGTAAGCCGGCGCGAAGCAGCATACAGAAGCACTGCATAATAGAATAGTAGAAAGAAAAAGAGGAAAGAACATGAAAAAACAAAGAGGAACTGCCGGACTTAAAAAAATCCTGACCGTCCTGCTGTGCGCGGCGCTGGTGTTTGGCTTAGCGGCCTGCGGCAAAAAGAATCCGGGCGGCACGACGAAGACACCGACCTATCAGGCGAAATTTGACCCGTACTATCTGCACCCGGGTCTGGCGGAAGGTTCAGACTGGACGACCGCGGACGTGTGGTATCCGGTGGACAGTCCGGATTCCATGCCGATGTATCTGACTTACGGCTACGACAAAGGCTACGATGACTGCCAGTTTGTCATCACATGGATCGATGAAGAGGGCTATGACTACACGGACTGCCTGACCGTTGTGGACGGCATGGAACTGGTCAGCATGGACGGCGAGGAGCTGGACGTGGATTTCGTCTTCCCGGATTCACTGACCGCTTATGATAAGGAAAGCAAAACACTCTATTCCAGAGCGAACTATCTGGACTATGACCAGCTGGCGGAAGCTTTCAGCGGTAAAACCTTCGCCAACGGACGCGGCAACGCCTCCTTTACTTTTAATGATGACCGGAGCGCGGTGCAGACCTACGGCGGACAGGAATATGAAGGCACTTGGGAGATTACGGCAGATACCGTGCTGAGCTTCTTTGACAGAAACGATGCGTCCTATGACAATCATTTGCAAATCCTTCACGATCGGGAAGGCATTTACCTGTACGCGGATTCCGACTACTATTATCCGCAGGAGCCGGAAGAGCCGGAGAATGACGGAGACGCGGATGAGGCCGGCAGCGAAGATGAAACCAGCAGCGGAGAAACTGACGAGAAAGGCGAGGAAGCGGCAGCTTAAGGCTGCTGCCCCTGCCGTAAGGAAAGGAAAGTGAAATGCAGCAAAGACATAGAAACAAACTGACACGCACCGCGCAGACGCTTCTGCTGCTTCTGCTCCTGCTTTTACTTTTTGTGCTCTGTGGCTGCGGTGGACAGGAAACGGAAACTCAGACACCTGAGGACATTTTGCAAACCGCCGAGACGATGAGCGAAAAGCCGGGCTTCCGGCCGGACGACAGCTTGATTACCGAGCTTTACAGCGAAGAAGGCATCTATGAGGACGCTTACGGCACCCAAATAGAGTACAGCTGGCATCTGCCGCAGATCGTAGACGACAGCAAGGCCGCGCGGGAGCTAAATGCGAGACTTGCTACATACGAAGATCAAATCCAACACGACAAAATACAGATGAAGAAGAAGGAGTATGTCATTCCGTCGCAGTACAGCTGGGAACGCTACTGGCACGGAAGCCGTCTGTTTTTGAAGCTTTCATCGGAATCCGGTCTGTGGAACGACTACACAATCATATGTTATGATTTTGCGACCCAAAAAGAAGTCACACCGTCAGAGATTTTAGCGGAGCTGGGTGTTACAGAGCAGACATGGCGCGCGGCCGCAAAAAAAGCAGCCTTGCATTACTTTGATAAATCCTGCACAGACAAAATGAAACGGCGGTATTACTATAACGACGGACACGTGGTCATGCGCGCGAGCTTGCTCAGCGACAGCTATTGGGATTACGAGATTCAGGTCTATATCGACGACAAAAATGAGCTGCGCGCGATTTTGGATATTCCAACGATGGCGGGAGCCGGACACTACTATGCGGATCTGCCGATAGACCTTGGTGCGGCTAAGGGTAAGAATCTGACTGTGACGAAATCCTTCATCACTGCGAAGCTGCGGAACGGTAAGCTGAGTCTGACGTTCAGCAAAAACGAAGATGCCGCGCTTGTATTCGGCACGATGAAAAAACCGCCGAAATACGGAAAGGCTTATCCGGTCGAGGGCATTTGCGATGATTACAAAAAGATGCTGATCGGCTATTTAGGCAACAATATCAATCCATATCTGTTCCTGCTGACCCTTGACGGGCGGGTAGAGGTCGTCGATATCATAAACGGTGTGCAGTACGGCTATTACTGCTCCACCGGACCGCTGCCGATGACGGTGAAAAAGACCGGACTTGTCACAGGCACCGTTTCCGAGGGCGGCGGCGCTTATCGGACCGTCTACGCAGTGAACAGCAAAGGCAAAAAGAAAGATCTCGCCTCCTCTGTTTTCGCGATGCAGAACGCGGTGCTCCTGTCGATGACCGGGAGGGATTGGCACACGAAGGTCACACACAAGACGGAAGGCGGCAGCTATACCGGGGACTACTGGGTGGAGTTTTTCGACGACCACAGCCTGTGTATTCAGAACGCGTTCGCGGAGGGCGAGCTTACGACGACCTACAACGGCAGCTATGACGTTTTGGGCATGACTGAGGACGGACTCGTTCTCATCTGGAATGCCAAGGAAAAGGGCAAAAAGAAAACACGTTACCGTGGTGTTTGGGCGGTGACGCAGCTGCCGGGGCTGACGGTCACTTACAAAGCGGGAACGGACTTCTTCGATGCCGGAGAGGGAGGCCAAACCCTTTTTGAAGATAGCTTTGGCTGACGTGCCGGCGCTGCCTTTAGCGGCGCGCCGCGGCACGCGAGGCTTATGATAACAGGACAAAAGCGCGCAGCGAAAGCAGAGATTTCTATACGCGCGCGGCGCACATGCCTGCGCGCCGCTTTGCAAGGGGCTTTGTCCTGATTCCGGAAATATCGCGAGCGATATTTTCCTACCTATAAGAAAGAAGGAATCGCTATGGCAGATTTAAGAAATTTAACAATATTACATTCCAATGACATGCATGGAGATTTTTTGGCGGAGGAAATCGATGACGATCTGGTGGGCGGCGTATCTATGCTCAGCGGTTATCTGAACAAGGTACGCACGGAAGATCCGGAGGTGCTGTATGTGATTGCGGGAGATATGTTCCGCGGCTCCATCATTGACGCGGAATATCAGGGCGTCAGCACCATCGAAATCATGAATTATCTGGCGCCGGATGTTGTCACCCTTGGTAATCACGAGGTTGACTACGGGATGGCACATCTCCTGTTCCTCGAAAAATGCTGTAAATTCCCAATCGTGAACGCGAATCTGTACATCAAGACCACAGGCATGCGTATCTTTAACTCTCATAAGGTACTGCGCGCGGCAGGCATGAATATTCTCTTTATCGGCATCATCACCGAGGAGATTATGGCGGCGGCGAAGAATGACAACCTCATGGGAACCTTTGTGGATATCAACGAGGCGGCGGAGGAGGTCGGCAAAATCTGCGATAATTATAAATCCGTAGATATTGATCTGACGATTCTCCTGACGCATGTCGGTTTTGAAGAGGACAAAAAGCTGGCGAAGCTTTTGATGCCCGAATGGGGTGTGGATTTGATCATCGGCGGACACTCTCACACGCTGCCGGAGAAACCGGAAGAGGTCAACAACATCTTGATTGTGCAGGCAGGCACCGGCACCAATCAGATCGGGCGCTTTGACATTGTCGTTGACGCGGACACCAATTCGGTTGCGGAATACAAATGGCAGGCAGTGCCGATCAACGAAAAAACCTGCCCGCGTGATGAAGATCTGGAGCAGATCATTCACCACTACAAGGACGAAACCGACCGTAAATACAATAAGATCGTCACGCACTTCCCTCGGGCGCTTACGCATCCGAAGCGCAATCGGGAAACGGAGCTGGGCAATCTGTTCGCGGATCTTTTCGTCAAATCGCTGGGGATTGATCTGATGCTGGTTGGCTCAGGCAGCATCCGCAAACCGGCGCTGGGGCCGGTGGTGCGTTTAGGCGATCTCAAGGTCATCTTCCCGTTTGAGGACGAGATCATGGGAATCGTTTGGACCGGGGCACAGCTCAGGCGCGCCATGCAGTTCGTGCTGCGTGACGAAATGTTCAGCGATGAAACCGAATTCTATCAGGTCTCCAAGGCGCTTAAACTGACCTATGACGCACAGACAAAACAGTTTACCGAATTCACGATGTACGGCAAACCTGTCGCCGATGACGCGAAATTCCGTATCGGCTTGCAGATTTTCCATTATTCCAATATGGAAGACTTTTTCGGCATCAGTCTGGAGGAAACGCGCGCCAATGAGGAGCCGCGCGTGCTGGCAAGTTCAGATTACGCCATCGTGGAGGAGTACCTCCTACTGCACAATCACTTGATGAGTGGTGTAGAGGGCAGGCTGGAGGTCCTAAATGGGCCGAATGGATACCCGAATGATATCAAAGGAGAGTAAACATGAGTATTTTTGATCATCTGAAAAAAGCCGCGCAGGGCGCGGCAGCCGAGGCACTGCGAGCAAGCGAAAGCAGAACCTTTCATTTCAAGGCACTGCCGGAAAGCGCGACGGAGATGAAACTGCTGCCGGAAGCGGCGCTCACCTCACCGTTTGAAACGGCAGCGCTGACAGTCTGTGCGCTCTGCGCTTACGCGGCAGCGCCGGAGGTCGGCAGGGAAATGCTGAATTTCCTCAAAGGACCGCAGCCGATGAACGGCGCGGACATCCAGTTCCTGCAGGATCGTTTCCGCGGCGGCAGCCATATTCCGTTCTCCTATTTTGAGGGAGCGACACCGGCGAATCATTACACGCCGTCCGAGCCGTTTACGATTACGGTTTCGGCAGACCCACATTCCTATGACCAGGAAGGCTATGTCAAGCTGTTCATCCGCTCCGGCGGAGCGGACAGTCCGCGCCCGATCGTCCTGCGTCAAAAGGGCGAGCAGTGGTTTCTGTGGCAGCAGCTTTTGATGAGCGCTATCCGCACGCCGGCCGCGCAGGACCCCTGGGCATAAGAGAGGAGGTTCCGATGAAACAGAACCAAAAACGAAACCGTCTGCGGCTGCGTATCGCGCTGATGATTGCCATTCTGCTGACTGCCTGTGTTTTCCCGGGCGCGGCATTTGCCTACACAACCGACCGATATGATATCGATGTCATTGTGCGGGAGGACAACAGCTATCAGGTCAAAGAGCGCATCAATGTGAATTTTGACAAGCAGAAGCGCGGCATCTTTCGCTATATTCCCGTCTATGATGACGAAGTGCGCAAGACGATGAAGATTACGGACGTGGACACCGGAGATGTGCCGCACAAAACTTATGAGGAAAACGGCAAATTTGTCATTCGGCTGGGCGACGAGGACACCTATGTGACGGGACCGCAGCAGTACGAGATCAGTTATCTGGTTCGAATCTACGATGATAAGAATGTCGAGTCCGATGTGCTGTATTATGACCTTTTGCCGACAGAGTGGGAGACGCCGATCGGCGCCTGCGAGATCAACATGAAGCTGCCGAAGCCGGTAAAAAAGTCGGAGATCGAGATTTACGCGGCAGCCTACGGCAGCGAAACAGTGCATGAAAACGTATACTGGAGTTACGATGAAAACAAGAATATGCTGCGGATTACCGGCACAGAACTGCCGCAGGGCACCGGCATTACGGTCTATATTCCGTTAGAGGAAGGCTACTGGGTCGGACAGCTCAACAACGATTGGGCGCGTACCGCGGGTCTGGTGACGATGTTTGCGGTGCCGGTTCTGATCGTACTCTACTGGCTGCGCAAGGGGCGTGACCCGAAGCTGGTCAAGACGGTCGAGTTCTATCCGCCGAAGGGCATGACGCCCGCGGAGGTCGGATATTTTTACGACGGCAATATCGATAGCCGCGATCTCGGCGCGATGGTGGTTTATATGGCGCAAAAGGGGTATCTGCGCATAGCGGAAAAGAATCACAAGCTGCTCGTTTATCCGCTCAAAGATCCGGATGATCTCGAAAAGCCTTTTGTCTCCCGCATGTATCATGGGATTTTTGGCGACGCGCCGCTGCAAACGGGCGCGGACAGCAGTGGGCAGGCCATGCCGCAGGGCACCCGGCCAAAAGGCGTGAACCTCGGCAAATACAGCAGTTCCCTGCGCAGTGCATGGCAGTCGGCAGGCCGTATGCTGGAAACGGAATACAGCGGTGACAACGCGCCGATGGAGCAGGGCAGCAAGCTGCGGCAGATCGGCGGCGCGCTGATCCTGTGCGTGGGACATTTTTTGACCTTCCTGTTCTTCGCCCTCGCAAGCAGAGACAGCGCGGTGATGGGTCTGGAAATCATTACGCAGGTTCTGCTGCTGGTCGGCATTTCGATGGCGATCAAGGCGAAAAGACTGCATACAGACGGAAAAAAATTCCGCAAAGGACTTCGCGTATTCGCTGCCGGTGCGTTGATCGCGCTCGCCTGCTCCTGCACGAAGGTCGGCATCGGATGGGTCGGCGAGAGCACAGGGCTTGCGCTGCTGTTCTGCGTGCTGATCGTAATCTCCGCCATCTGCGCGGTATTCATGGAGCGGCACAACCGGAAATACGCACGCGAGCTGGGGCAAATCTTCGGGCTTCGTAATTTCATCGAGGATGCCGAGCTGCCAAAGCTGAATCTGCTGGTGGAGGAGGACCCGTCCTATTTTTACAATATCCTGCCTTATGCTTATGTCATGGGGCTGACAGATAAATGGATCAAGCAGTTTGAGAATATCGCGGTTCCGCCTGCGGACTGGTACGACGCGGAGGACGATCTTTTGGGCAGACTGTACTGGCTGGAAATGATGGAGCGCATCGAGGAGCTTCGTACGTATATGTCCTATTCCTCCAGCGCGACATCGAGCAGTACCGGAAGCAGCGGAGACTCCGGCGGAACAAGCTACAGCTCGGACGGCGGCTACAGCGGCGGCGGCTACGGCGGCGGAGGCGGCGGCGCGTGGTAAATATATAATCAAGGAATTCGGGCAAACACCCGAGAGAGAGGAGAAAAAAATGAAAAGAAAACTTATGACTATGCTGCTGGCACTTTGTCTGGTCGTGACCATGATGCCGGCTATGACTTCGACGGCGGCAGCGGTAACGTCCATCGAAAAAGTTACCGCGGAAATCACAGCGGTGGAGGGCGGAATCAGCGCTCTCAACCCGACCTGCACCACACCGGACAGCACCTACAGCGTAAAGATTGAAAAGGTGGAAGGAAAGAAGAGGATCATGCGTATTGATGGAAAACCTAAATATATTTGGTCGACAGCGACATCCTTTGAACCCGGCAACACTTACCGTTTGACAGTGCGTTTCAGCTCCAATGTGGAATCCATGACCTTTCCTTACTCATCCAGACCTGGCGGTGACGTTGATGCGCCGGCAGCGGACGTGACCTTCAAGATTAACGGCAAAACCACTACCATCGATCTGTACACGAGCGGCGCCGGCATCAGTGAATGGGACGATAACGATATACGCGAAATGCTGGTGCAGACTGAGGTTGAGATTCCGAAGGTAGCGGTAAGCGGCATCACGCTGAACAACAGCACACTCAGCCTTACGACAGGACAGAACTTCACGCTGCAGGCAATGCTTTCGCCATCCAACGCGACGAATAAGGAGGTTACCTGGGAATCTTCCGACGCGGGTGTCGCGGCGGTTTCCAAAGACGGCGTTGTCACTGCCAAAAAAGCAGGAAAGGCGACCATCGTAGCGAAAGCGGCGGACGAAAGCGGCAAATATGCTTCCTGCGTTGTTACGGTTACCGAGGCGAAGAAGGAAGTTACCGGCGTAACGCTGAACAAGAGCAGTCTGAACCTTGGCGTCGGCGGTTCCGAAGTCCTCAGCGCGACGGTACTTCCGGCAGACGCGACAAACAAACAGGTAACCTGGCTGTCCTCCACACCGAGCATAGCGACTGTTTCGCAGAGCGGTGTGGTAACCGGCGTGAAAGAGGGAACCACGCAGATTTCTGTCATTACCGCAGAAGGAAGTAAAACGGCAATCTGCAGTGTCACCGTTGGCGGACAGACTCCTATCACACCGACCGAACCGGGTACGCAGACAGGCGGCATCATAGATCCGGCAACCGGCAAGACCGCGGCAGTCACCTTCAGCGGCATGGAAATTGAACTGGATTATACTTCCACAGCCTACAACGGCAGCGATAAGGAACCGGGTGTGGCGATTCAGGACGCGTCCGGCAACGATCTCACAGAGGATGTTGATTACACGCTGGATTACTACAACAATCTGACGGTCGGCAAAGCGACAGTTATCGTAAGCGGCAAGGGCAAATACGCGGGCGTGATCGCAGGCGTGAGATTTACCATCAAGCCGAAGACAGTTACCGTAAAATCAGTTAAAAAAGCGTCGAGCAGAAAGCTGAACGTTGTCTGGGCTTCTCACAAGACACAGACCACCGGTTTCCAGGTTCGCTACGCGACAACAAAGAAATTTAAGAGCGGTACTTATAAGACTGTAACACTTACAAGCAAGAGCGCGACCTCCAAGGCGCTGACGAAGCTCAAAGCGGGCAAGACTTATTATGTCAAAGTCAGAGCATATAAGACGGTAGATGGCAAGAAGATCTACTCCTCCTGGAGCAAAGTGAAGAGCGCGAAAGCGTAAGACGCTTTTTTAAGCAAAAGCAGATACGCGAATTAGAATTGCTTTCCTTTCTAATAATCAAAAAATAAAAGCGAGCGGGCAGCGGATAAAAAGAGCTGCCCGTTCGCTTTTTGATATAGGAAATATCGCTGAGCGGTATTTTCGGAATCACGACAAAAGCATCTTACGAAGCAGCGCTTATGCATGAACGCCATGTGCGCATAGACATCTCTGATTCGTTACGCGACGTTTGGCCCGCGTCCGGCGGCACACGTTCCGAAAAGTTTCGCCGCGTTTACGCGCGCGATGCCGGCGTAAAGAGGTTCATAAAGTTCTCGGTGAAAACCTGTTCATCGATCTTGGTGATGACCTCGGCGTTAAACGAGCTGATTTCCGGAATCGCCTCATAGGTACGGCCCTTCTGGTAGAAGATTACCTGCCCGTAAGCATGTCCCTGTTCTGTGCAGCAATGACAGTGGCAGGAGACTTTTTCGCGAACGAAGTCCGGCCAGACTGCCGCGGCTATGGCAATCGCGTCAGGCAGATCCACCAGATGGACGCCGCGCGTATCCAGATTGAACTGCAGCAGACGCGAGGTCGCGCGCTCCAAAAATTTCCCCGCGGGGGTGCTGTTCGACAAGTAAGCCAGCTCGTAGCGGTCGAGCCCGATGCTGCCGGTACAGAGGTCGAAGCCCGCGATAGTTACAGGGATTCCGCAGCCCAGCATCAGCGCGTAAGCCTCCGCGTCGATAAAGACGTTGAACTCCGAAACCGGCGTCGCGTTGCCGGAGCCGAAGCCGGGCGTACCCATGGACCAGATATGTTTGACATGTGACATGATTTCTCGATCAGTCAAAACAGCCAGCGCGATATTGGTTGCCGGACCGAGGACGACCAACTCTACCTCATCGGGATATTTTTCGACCTGTGAGAGGATGAACTCGACGGCACGCATCGTTTCCGGCGATTTCTGCGGATGGATGATGCCGCAGTCGCCCATGCCATCCTTGCCATGTACGCTGATTGTTTCGTGGCGATCGTGGAAGAGGGGTTGGCGCGCGCCAAGGAATACAGGCGCGTCACAGCCGCAGACCTCCAGCGTCATCAGCGCGTTGTCCGCCGCCTGCGCGAGGCCGACATTTCCGGCCACAATCGTTACGCCAAGCAGATCGATCTGGGGACTCATCGCGGCGATCATGATTGCCGCGGCATCATCAGAAGCGGTATCGGTGTCAATAATGAATCTTCTCATATGGGTACCTGCCTTTCTCAGAGTAGAAGGTTTTAACAAATCGCAGCGCAGGGTGCTGACCGTCAAACGGAAAATACCTGCCTATACCATCAGTATATGGGATTTTGGAAGCATTTGCAAGCGTTACCGCGAGATTATACCTAAAGTTATCGTGAAATTCGGAGCAGGGGACACTGTAAAGGACATTGTGCGGAATTTTTGCAAAGAAAAGAAAGAATATTTACGATTTTCCCACCCGTTTTGACAAAAAGGGTGGGGTTTTTTGCGTTTTGATACGCTATACTACAAGCAAAGACAGAAGCAGAGATACGGAATCGACAGATTCCGAGATAGGAAAGGGAGAGACATGCGTAAACAAAACAAAGCAAAAAGCCGGCATAGCGCAGACAAAAGAATTTTGCCGGCGCTCATCTTGATATGCATGCTGACACTGGCCGCGGCCGCCTCGATGAGCGGCTGTACCGGCACGAACGTGCCCGGCAGCGGTACTGAGAAAGGAAACACCGAGATGGAAAAAAGGAAGAATATGACGCTCGTAGGCGTGGAATATTATACCGTAAACGGTATGATGTACGGCGCGGATCTGCATCTTACCATCCGAAACGACCGGATTGTGTACGCCAGATACTTCGACCCGGCGCCGGAAGACGAAGCCTCCGAGGAACGCGAGGATTACAAGACAAAGGAAGACACAGCGATCAGCCGGGAAGAGTGGCAGACCCTGCGAGAGGCAATTGAGCCGTTGCTGCCACTCTTGAAGGAAGTCGTGCCGAAAAAAACCGACGGTGTGCTTAAAAAAAGCAAGGACTATATTTTCGCGACAGACGGACCGAACGAAACCGGCTTTTATCTGACCTGGCAGCACGAGGACGGCACAGAGGAACGGACGCAGTATTTCATCCCGAACGATCGGAGATTCAACACCGTCCTGACGCTCATGGAGGAAATCGCAAACCCCATCGGCAGAGAAATCGTTTATTACGACCCACCGGAGCTGAACGGCATCTACATGAAGAACCACAGCGGGATTTTCAGCAAAAAGAAACAGTATTCCTACCAGTTGACCTTTGACACCGCCCTGCCGGATGAGGAGCCGCTCACCCAGCCTCGATGGAGACTGAATGCTTATTACTATCGGAACGGCGTCGAGGAAGGGAAGCACGCTCTCGTGACAGAGCAGATCTGGAAACCGGTGCAGAAAATCTGCGAGGATCTGGAGCTGGATCAATGCCCTTCTGCCGCGTGGGACGACAAGGTCAATGTCACCTTATACTATACCGACGGCAAATATCAGATCGTCAGACCGGACAAGCAGACAATGGAAGCTTTGCGTGTCTACTTCGACGAGCTGGTCAGAGATATCGGCGAGTAAGCGTTACCGCGGCCTTTTGTTTTTTGCTTGTTTCTTTGGACGGATTCCAGTATACTATAGATAACGGCGACAGCTGCGCGGCGCGAAATCGGCAGGAGGTTTCCTGCGGCGCAGGGAAAGTGTGGATACGAGGAATGAGAAAGGAGCTGCGGTCTATGAATAAGCAGGAAAAATTAAAAAAAATCTCCATCGGCGTGGAGGATTTTAAAACGATTATTGAAAAAGACGGATATTTTGTCGATAAAACTTTGATGATACAGAATTTAATCAAAAGTAATGCGATGGTTACTTTGTTTACCCGCCCGCGGCGCTTCGGCAAGACGCTCAATCAGTTTATGATCCGCCGCTTCTTTGAGGATGAAATTACTGAAAAAGGCGAGAAAGTCGATAACGGTTATCTCTTCGACGGGCTGAAAATAGCAGAGTGCGGCGAAGAAATCCTCAAACACCAGCAGCAGTATCCGGTTATTTTTATGACCTTAAAGTCGGCGAAGCAGCCGAATTTTGAGATGGCGTATGGTGCTCTTGCGGATGAAATCTACAACGAATTTATGAGACATCGCTATGTTTTGCAGTCGGATGCGCTGCTTCCGATTGAAAAAGAACGCTATGAAAATCTGCTCAATCGCAGAGCCGATGAAAAAGAGGTTGCGAAAGCTTTTGCCTTCCTTTCGGAATGCCTTTTCAAATATCACGGAAAAAACACCATCATCCTCATCGATGAATACGATGTGCCGCTGGAAAACGCGTATTTCAGAGGCTTTTACGATAAGATGATTGACTTTATCCGCTCGCTCTTTGAATCGGCACTCAAGACCAATCCGTACCTTGAAAGAAGCGTAATTACAGGCTGCCTTAGAATCAGCAAAGAAAGCATTTTCACGGGGCTGAACAATTTAAAAGTTGACAGCGTTCTGCGTACCGAATACGGCGACAGCTTCGGATTTACCGAAAGCGAAGTAGAGGAAATGCTTGCCTATTATAATCTGCAGGAGGAGCTGCCGGAGGTGAAAGAGTGGTATGACGGGTATCTTTTTAATGACATCGAAATCTATAATCCGTGGAGCATCATTAACTATGTATATGACCGCGACCGTAAGATTACGAAGTTTGCGCTGCCATACTGGTCGAATACCTCTTCTAACAGCATCATTCGCGAAATGGTGGGAGAAGCGGATCAGAAGGCAAAAGCGGATTTGGAAACTTTGATTAACGGTGGCACCATCGAAAAGCCGGTACATGAGGACATTACCTACGGCGATATTCATCAGTCGCAGGATAATCTTTGGAACTTCCTGTTCTTTACGGGCTATTTGAAAAAAATGAGCGAACGGAAGGATGAATCGGGTGAGAGTCTGTATCTGAGCATGGCGATTCCGAATACGGAGATTAAGACGATTTACAAAAACTCCATTTCCTATTGGTTCGAGCAAAGAATGAAAGAAACCGACCGCGGCCCACTCGTGCGTGCACTGGAAACGGGCGACTGCGAAGCGGCGGAGGACTTCATTAACCGACAGCTTGCGGACACCATCAGCTATTACGATTATGCCGAGAATTTCTACCACGGATTTATGGCAGGGCTTCTTGTGAACATCGGCGGCTACAGCGTGAAATCCAATCGTGAGAGCGGAAACGGCAGACCCGACATCGTGATGCAGACGGTACAGGTACGCAAAGGCCGCGTGATTCTTTTGGAGCTGAAAATAGCGGACAGCATCGCGGAGATGGAAGCAGCCTGCGACCGCGGGCTTGCACAAATCGAAGAACAGCGTTACGCAGAGCCTTTTATAACGGAGGGGTACCCCGAAGTGAAGAAGTATGCACTGAGTTTTTGCAAGAAAGAGTGCATGATAAAAAAAGCGGAATAACGGAGAAGTTGAAAAAAAGACGAACCTGTCTGCCTGACGAAAAATTAAAACGCCAAACGAAGCTCGAAGCAAAAATGCTCGGGCTTTTTGTGTGCAAAAAACGATTTGGAAAGGAGAATACGCAATGGATAACAGGAAACTACGCTACGCAAAGCGCAAGGCAAAAGAAAAAATCCTATCTCAGCGAGATAGAGCCTATTACCGAAACTTGAACTTCCGCGAAAATCCGAATGAGCAGGTAGAGGTATCTCCGGAAACTTATGCCGCGCAAAACGCAAGCCTCTACGGAAGAAAGTATGCGGGTGCAGTCAAGGCGCAGGGCAGGAAGATGCTCATGCAGCGAAAGGAAAGGGAACAGCAGCGGAA
>OLGB01002519.1_pt1 | contig 19302 bp, 19 predicted proteins | sample 1605691 | NCBI WGS metagenome assembly OLGB01 (sample SAMEA3888925, study PRJEB22519) | human gut metagenome | biome: human gut; feature: human-associated habitat; material: faeces | place: Denmark | collected 2010 | reverse complement strand
CATTCTATGTACGGCTTTTTTATTTTTGTCAGGCTCTTGTTGTAATTGTATCCGGCATTTTTCTTTCTTCCACATAAGTTCTCCTAATATTTTCCCGTCTCGAAATCTGCTGTGAATTTTGTATATTTTTTTACCATCTGTTTCATAAATCTTTAAATATATTATATCTTTGCCTTGCTGATTTTTAATAAGATTGGCGAAAAATAAAATTTATTATTGCAGATAATACAAAAATACACGACATGAGAAAGTGTGTACCCTTTATGTTATTCTTTTTAATCGAGGTAGTAGGAAATATCGACGCTCAAATTGTCAGAAAAGGCGAATGGGAAAAGTTCGACTTATCGCAGTACACCGATAAAAGAGTGTATGTCCAAAAGTACGAGGACGCGGCTTTGAACATAAAAGGCTTTTATAAGTCGGGTGCAGATGGTTTGACAGTCGGTCGAAGTGTGAAAATAGATTCAATTCCGAAAACAAAAGATGAATTGTTTGGGAATCTGTACTCTCTTTTATCCGATGATGATTTATGTCATATAGAGGAAATTGATAAAAAAGTGGGATCGATACGGGGAACGGTTTTTGTCGAAAATGTGTCTTCGATATATAGAGGTACAAATGCTGCTCCAACATCTGTTTGTGTGATGTTAGGTTTTGGTATAGACGTGGAGGAGGGTAAAATACACATAGAAATGAGTATCGATCAATATCTGTCGAAAGACTTGTTCGGGCGTGAAGAAGGGTGTTATTCGCAAACGGTATATCCATTCAATAAGAGATTGAAAAAAGTTATATCACAAGCTTTTGTAAACAGCCATATTTGTACGGAGATATTCGTAAAAAAAGTCGCAGAGGCGGCAAAAACAGAAATTAAGAAAAAGAATGAGCCTTCACAAATATTCGACAAACAATCGATCGCGGAGATTGTAAAAGCTCGGACCTATGCGGAGTTATATGATTATGTACAACAAAAAAGAATATCCGCCCCTCTGTTTGCCAGCCGGTATGGGGATAGATTTTTGAAAGATTGTCAATCAATCGAGAAATCTATGCGTTATGCTTCGGAGGAATCGAAGTTGAATTTCCAAGAAGCTATCGCCACTCGTCAACTCATGGTAGAAAAAAACAGGGAAGAATGGAATCGACTCAGAGATATAAATATGTGCTATTTGCGAGCCGGAAAGGCTTTGATAACCCTTTCTACCATATCGGCGGCTATTGCGATACCGGTGATATATAAGAAGGCCGGAGATGATTATAATAAGGGGATTTCCAATATTTATAATGGACAAGATTATACGAACGAGTTAAATAGTATTGGTCGACGTACAAAAGGAATCATTATAACGGGCGTGGTTTGCGGTCTTGGCGAGCTTGCCGGTATATTTTGCATAGCTCGCTATCGTACTCACCGGGACGAATACGACCCGCCATTCTATTTTACTCCTACTCTATATGAAGAAAGCATCGGATTCTCTTTTATGAAAACCTTTTGAAAAAGTCGTTTTGCGAAAAAACAAGGGGGCTGTTCTTTATAGCCCCCTTGTGCATTTGAAAGAAAGTCGAATTTCGGTTATTTCGATGATGTTTTCTTTTTACGGTATGCGATGAACAGACTCCATAATATGACAAGTGCAAATATGCCGAATCCGCACCACGCGATGGTTTCTGTAACTTGTATGGAGGTCGGTTCGAACGACATGATTACTTCATGATTTCCGGCCGGGACATAGATGGCTCTCAGTACATAATCGGTACGGGCAATAGGGGTTTCTATACCGTCGACAGTTGCTTTCCAGCCGTGAGGGTAATATATTTCCGAGAACACGACCACTCCGCCTTTTTGAGAAGAAACCGCATAACGGAGTTCTTCGGGATTATAAGAGGTGAGTTTGACCGATGCGGTAGAATCTGCGGAGATGTTTTGGGTATCGAAAATCGACGAGAAACGTTTGTCGATAACAGCTGTCTTCGAGGGATCGAAATGATCGAGTGCCGACATTTCTTCGTTTGCGTTGTTCACCCATTTTATTTCTTCGACAAACCAACCGTTTCCCAATGCATCGGGATTGAGATGGGCTTGCGGTTGTCGGTTTTCGCCGGGGACGATATAGTATTTGGCATTCAGCATATTGAGTACTTGCTCGTTGCCTTTGCTTATCTGGTGTTCGATAAGTTCTTGGTAACGGCCCAATTTGGCAGCGTGGTATCCGCCTATTGCTTTGTGATAGAACGATGTCGCACCGTCGCTGAATGTATTTGTCGTCAGGTTATATACCCGGTAGTATGGATCATTGTCTTGCAGGATAACTCTGTCTGCCGGACTTTTCGGAAAAAACGATGCGAAGTCTTTTGTATCTTGTTTCCGAATGAAATGTTCGCTATTGAGGTATCGTTTGTCGACCGTCCACATATCGACGAGGCAGAGAACAATCAGTCCAGTAACGAAAAAGTTGGCGTTCAATTTTTTGCGGGCGAAGAGGAATGTAAGGAGTCCGCCGATGGCGATAATGAATACCGATCGCCATGCATCGCTGCGGAAGATACCCATGCGTACGTTTTCCAATGCTCCGATGATAGCGGCCACTTGATTGTTTTGGGCTGCCTGCGGCAGGAAATATTGACTTTCCTGTTCGCTCAAAAAGTTGAAGAAGAGTCCCGGGGCTATTGCAAAAAGCAAAGCGATACCACCGGTGAGGCCGAACGATATGTAGAGAGCTTTTCTTTTTTGTTTTAAGATGTCGGGATTTTTTACCATTTCGACGACGGCTAAGGCTGCCATCAATGGAATTACCAGTTCTGCAACGACAAGAATCGATGATACCGAGCGGAACTTGGAATACATCGGGAAATAGTCGGCAAATAGGTCGGTAAACCACATCATGTTTTTACCCCATGAGAGAAAGACCGTAATGAGCGTGGCTCCCAGCAGATACCATTTGAGGCGACCCGGCAACAAGAAAAACGAAAGGACGAACAAGGTCATGAAAAATGCTCCGGCATATACAGGCCCCGATGTAAAGGGCTGGTCTCCCCAGTATCGGTTTTGTTGGGCTATGATTTGTCGGTATTGAGCCGGCGCATTTTGCGCCTCTTTCCCTATGGCTGCTGTTCCGCCGCCTTTGACATCGGGAATGAGCAGACTCCATGTTTCACCTATGCCGTAGCTCCATTGGGTCATGTAATCGCGGTCGAGACCGTTTGAGGTTTGGTTGCCGGTATCGGCTTTCAATTCCGATTTTCCTCGCATACTCTCTTTACTGTATTCCCATGTATGATAGAGGTTCGAAAGATTGACCGATACGGCGAGCAATAAGGCGGCGACACACACACCGGTCGCTTTGAAGAAATCGGACAGTTTGTGCATACGAATGCTTTCTACCAGTACCCACAAGGCATACGCTCCCATGATGAAACAAGAGTAGTAGGTCATTTGCACGTGGTTCGACTTGATTTGAAAGGTCAGGAACAGAGCCATTACGAGTCCTCCCGAGAGATATTTACCCCGGTAGGCAAGAATCATTCCCGCAATGGTCGGCGGTATATAGGCGAGAGCCAGAACTTTCCAGATATGTCCCGCCATGATGATGATAAAGAAATAAGACGAGAATGCATATCCGATAGCACCGAGTATAGCGATGCTGCTGCGAGCCCCTAAAACACATAAAAGTATATAGAAGCCGAGCATCAGTATAAACACGTATGATACAGGAGCTGGTAAGAAAAGAGAATATATTCGGCTTATGTTGTTTATGAAAGAGCTGCTTTCGTAAGAAGGGGCGATTTGATAAGTCGGCATACCCGAAAACATGGAATTTGTCCATCGAATGGTTTTACCCGTTTGAGCCCCATATTCGGTTATTTCCTGGCCGGTTCCTTGTCGGCTGTCGTGTCCGAGAATCGTTTTGTTTTCGAATATTTCGGGAGAGAAATAGGCCACAGATATGGCTATGAATACGATTATGGCGCATAAATGCGGTAAAGCCGGTTTTAGATAGGTCCGATACATGGTTATGGATTTTATGCAAAAAATGAAACAAAAACAAATTTATATTACCAAAATACCGGAGTTGTCCGGTTTTTGATTGATTGTGGAGCAAAGATAATATAAAAAGGAAAATTTAGCTCCATATGGGGTTTCTAAATATGAATATTCGATTCATGAGGATACATATAATCTCTTTGTGGTACAATGGCGTAATATATAATCGATTCATGATATAAATGTATAGGAAAAGAAAGTACTTATCGATAGGATTATTTGTAACAGATTTCTCGGTAAAGTGATGGAGAATGGTCGAAAATCGGTATTTCATTATTTCGCAGAAACATATTTCTTGTCCTGCTTGTTTTTCTTCCACAACTGCCAAGAGTTGATGCAATTTTGCCATACGACATACGATGCCGGTCCTATCGAAGCGATGGGGTGCACATAAGTGAGAGCCATCCATATAGCCAGAACGGTATTTTTTTGTCCGAGGGCTTGTCCTCCGGCAATACGTTCGTTGTACCGCTGTCCGATTATCTTCCCGATGGCAAACTGGGCCGAGCAGACGATGAGAGAAAATAGTGCGATGAGTAATTCTTCTTTTATATTTTCCGCTCCTTGATCGATGATAAATGCGGCCGTGCGTCCCATGACAATGGTAAGAGATACGGCCCATAAATAGAACGACAGGCTTTGGCTTTTACTCAGCATATAGTGTACTCTCGGCAGTAGATAGCGCAATGCAATGGCCGTGATAAAGGGGAAAATGAGCAACGGAATCATTTGCCGGCAAATTGTGAAAAATGATTCGGTAAACGGTATGTCGGTATGAATACCGATAAAAGAAAAAATAATGGGGGAAAGAAGTGCGACCGTCATGTTGCTCAGCAAGCTATATGTCGCCAATGTAGTAAGACTGCCTCCTAACATGAATGTGATGACGGCCGCTGCCGTTGCCGTCGGAGCCAAAATACATATCAATGTCCCTTCTGCGATAAGCGGATCGAACAACAATAGTACTCCGTATACGGCCAAACTTCCGATTATCTGTATGGTGATGAGCCATATATGCAGACGCTCGATGCGCAGTTCCCGTAAAGAAATGCGGCAATAGGGAACCAATAACATGGCGAAGATGAGCGCTTGCGTAAGGTGTGGGAGTTTTTCGTTGAGGACCGTAATGGGATTGTATAATATGGCACCGAGTATCATGGCTATCGGCAGCATATACATTTTCAGTTTTTGCAACATATAGCTTTATATTGGGGAGACGGAAAAATTTGCCGGCTATGGCAAATCGTAGATTTTTAAGGAATATCGATGTATTTATGGGTTTGCAGGCTGAGCGACCATTCTGGGTGGGCAAGAATATATTGTATGACTTCCGGGGTATTGCGACAGGAGCAAGGCTGCAAATACCTGTGGTTGGCGTCGAAATGTAACCATGAATCGACGTCTTGTCCCGTAAAAACGATTTTCAATTCATCGGCTCGGTCGAGTGCGATCCGGGAGGTTTTGGGGCTTACTGTAATCCAGTCGATACCGTCGGGTATGGCGTGAGTACCGTTTGTTTCGATATGTATGATATAGCCGTGGCTGTGTAGCAGGTCGATAAAGAAACGGTCGATTTGTAACGACGGTTCTCCTCCGGTGAGGCATACACGTCGGGCGGGAAACGTTTTTATCCTATCGATGATTTCGGCATCGCTCATCTCGGTATGGGAATAATGTTCCGTATCACAAAAGTCGCACCGGAGGTTGCACCCCGAAAATCGAATGAAAATAATTGGGGTACCGCTCCAAAAACCTTCACCCTGCAAAGAATAAAATATTTCGTTAATCTTCTTCATAACAGGCGGTGTTGTTTTCCGATTCTTGCACTTCGACTTTGTAGCAGCGTGGAATCTGTTCGCAAATCCACCTTGCCATATTCTCTGCTGTCGGATTGAACGGCAGTATATCGTTGAGGTTTTTATGATCGAGTTTTTCCTTGATCGCGTTCTTTATGACGGAAAAGTCTATTACCATTCCGTCCCGGTTCAAATCTTTTGCCCGACAATATACGGTAATGATCCAGTTGTGGCCGTGCAAATTTTCGCATTTGCTTTCGTATGACAGGTGCAACTGGTGGGAAGCACTTATTTCAAGGCGTTTTTTGACGTAGTACATATTCTTTGTTTTGGCTGCAAAGATAGCGATTCTTTGTTTTTTTGTAGCTAAGTTTGATGCTAATCGGTCGGTTCGTTATTTTTTAATGAGTTATTTATATTGAGAAGAAAACACGGGGTAAGTCTTGTTTGTGGAAACCGGGCTTATTTTTTTGACTACTTATTTGTAGGTAGGTAACGATTGTATTTTAATGAAATTGAGGGATTGTCCCGATGCTGTGGCTTTTGTTCCTTTGTACTGAATTTAAAAAATAAAAAGCTATGATAGGAATATTTTTTGGAAGTACGACCGGAACGACCGAAGAGTTGGCTGGTAAAATTGCAGAAAGACTGAATGTTGCAGCCTCCGATGTACACAATGTAGGTGAGACGCAAGCCGACGCTGTAGCTCCTTACGATGTCCTTTTGTTGGGAACTTCGACGTGGGGCGATGGGGAACTGCAAGATGACTGGTATGATTTTTTGGACGCTTTGAAAAAACAAGATTTGTCCGGTAAAAAGGTAGGTCTTTTCGGTTGCGGCGATTCCGAGTCTTATCCCGATACTTTCTGTGATGGAGTGGGACTTATCTATGAGGCTCTTGCCAGTACGGGTTGTACCTTTGTGGGAGCCTATACGCCATGGGGATATTCGGTAACCGATTCGAAAATAAGTAAAGACGGAAAATTCGTCGGTCTTGCTGTCGATGAGTGCAATGAAAGCTCTGCGACCGAAGAACGCCTCGATCAATGGATTTCCGCCCTTAAAATCGACGGTGCTTTATGAGCATGGATGAGTATGGCCGGTTCGATTCGATGAAACTCTATCTTCACCAGATTTACGAGTTGAAGAAAGGGGTGCGTAATCTCGTGTTGTGCACAATGACCGATGAGTGCGCCGAATTGTTGATCGAGCGACTAGAAAGCCAGCATATCGACTATGTAAAGCAATCTGCGGGATCTGGTAAGGTAAATCTTTATTTCGGCAAACACCAGTGCCTCGATGTCGTGCGGCATTTCATCTCCAAACCCATACACCAGCTCACCCCCGAAGAAGATTTTATGTTGGGGGTGATGCTGGGCTATGACTTGACGATGCAGTGCGAGCGCTTTTGCTGTCGTCGTTCGGGGCATGTCCCCAAGAGAAACTTTGCTTCTGCTTTGTAGTAAAAAATAATAAAATAGATTTTCTCACACCAAAATGACTATATTTGTATGACCGATATACATGGAATACAGCCTATGATGTACAGACTTGGCAAATACAAGAAAACCGACCCGATGAGTGTGTTGGTGTGTGAAAATTATCCGATACTGTTGGTTATGAGCCGTTTTGGTATCCCTTTGGGATTCGGCGATAAGACGATCGAAGAGGTGTGCCGCGATAATCGGGTCGATGTAGATACTTTTCTCTCTATAACCAATTGTTTGCTCGACGAGGATCATGCCGAGGTCGAGAATACCCGCTTTTCGATTGAAGCGATGATGCAGTATTTGCATAATTCCCATGATTACTTCTTAGACTTCAAGTTGCCGGCTATCCGACGTCGTTTGCTCGATGCGATCGATTGCGGGCAAAAAGACGTTTCGTTTGCCATACTATGTTTTTTCGATGAGTATGCAGCCGAAGTACAGAAACACATGCTTTATGAGGAGCAGGTCGTCTATCCGTACGTAACGGCCCTTCTTAAAAAAGATACGCTTCCGAAAGGATATAGTATCGAAGTTTTCAGTAAACAACACGATCAGGTAGAGGCGAAGTTGGGAGAATTGAAAAATATTCTCATCAAATATTATCCGGCGGAAAGTAGCAATGAATTGAACTCTGTTTTGTTCGATATATTTACCTGCGAAGAAGATTTGGCTTCGCATAATTATATCGAAGATGCATTGTTTATCCCCGCCATTAAAAAACTCGAACAAGAACGGAGCAAGAACGTATGAAGTCGTTGTTGAAAATAGCTGTCGTAGAGCCGTCTCTCATTATACGCAACGGAATTTTATCGGTATTGCGGCGACTCTCGTCGTTGAATATAGAGGTAATAGAGATTGCCGATGTTACGCAGCTGCAATCGACTTTGTCTTGGAGAAAGCCCGATATTCTGATTGTCGATTCGGTCATACTCGGTGCCTTTTCTCTCCAACAGATAAAAAAAGAATCCGAAGGATTGAAATGTGTCGCTTTGCAGCACACCCTTGCCGATGCTTCTACTATGAAAGGTTATGATGAAGTCATAACGGTATATGATACAGCCGAGTCTATCCGGGAGAAAATCGAGAAACTCAATGAACTGTCGACAGAAGAAACGTTACAAGAGCCACTTACCGAACGAGAAAAAGAAATTATCATCGGGGTCGTAAAGGGTTGGACAAATAAACAGATAGCGGAGAAATTGTGTTTATCGGCACATACGGTAATTACCCACCGGCGTAATATTGCTGCCAAGTTGCAGATACATAGTGCGGCAGGTCTTACCATTTATGCCATTGTCAACCATTTTGTCGACCTGAATGACGTCAAAGGGTCGATCCATAAGAAAGAAGAATAGTCCGTAATAATAATTGTAGTGTTTATTCCACTTCTCCTTTGATCGGAGAGAGAAAATTCCCTTCGGGGAATTTTTTTTATAAATTAGTTCTCCGAACATTTGTTTCTTGATTTATAGATGTATATTTGTATACTATGAGACAAACAGTAATCCTATTTTTCTTTTTTGTTTTTGCTTGTCGTTTGTCGGCAGGGACGGTCGTTCCGGTATGGAAAGATATTGTCTACAAAGAAATCGACGGCAGGTCTTTGAAACTCGATATCTATCTACCACCGACAGGAATTTTACCCGAGACCCGTTGCCCGGTCGTCATATACATTCATGGCGGTTCGTGGATAACCGGCAGTAAAGAGGCTTTTGTCATTCCGTATATGGATGAGGTCCTTTGTTCCGTTCTTGATGAGGGATATGCCGTAGTGAGCATAGAATATCTTCTTGCCGATACGTTGGGCAAAACGCCCTCCTTTCCCGAAGCGGTTATCGATTGCAAAGATGCTGTGCGATGGGTGAGGGCTCATGCCAGTGAATATGGTCTCGACTCCGCTCGTATCGGTTTGTGGGGTTCTTCGGCCGGAGCGCATCTTTCGTTGTTGTGTGCATATACACCCGATACCCTTTTCATGGGAGATACGTTGTTGGCGGATTTTTCGGCCGATGTCGATTATGTGATTGATGATTACGGGCCTGCCGATCTGAATAAGTTGTTCCGTACACGTCTCGGTCCCGTGTTGCTGGGTTGTGTGAAATTGTTTGCACCTTCACTTTATAAAGAACGGGAGATGATGTTATCGGTATTCTTGGGGACGGAGAGAAATAGGAAACAAATTAAAACTGTTTGCGAATACTATTCTCCGACAACCTATGTAGGCAGAGAGTCGGTTCCTACGCTCTTGCTGCATGGCGATAAGGATAAGGTAGTACCATTGAAACAATCCCGAAAACTTGCCAAGATGCTGGAAAAGCATAAGATTGCCCATCGATTGGTTATTTACCCCGATGCCGGCCATTCATTTCGGACGTTTACTCGACAGGATATAGATAATATTCGTGATAACGTACTCGATTTTCTTCACCTTTATTCCCATAAAAATCATTGAATCATGACATTAAAAGAATATCTTTCTGAAAAAGATCGTTTTGCCTCCGCTGCCGGAGTCGAGTTGCTTGAAATAAAAGAGGGATATGCCCGAGCTCGTATGCTGGTGCAACCGAAGCATCTTAACGGCGGTGGAGTGTGTCAGGGTGGAGCTATTTTTACATTGGCCGATTTGGCTTTTGCCGCTGCCGCCAACAGTCATCAGACTCTTACGTTGTCCGTATCGTCGAATATCAGTTTTTTCCGTTCCGAGTCCGACGGATATTTATATGCAGAGGCTATGGAATTGGTCAATCATAAAAAACTCCCTTATATAGAGGTGCGGATCACCAATGAGCAAGGCGATTTGGTTGCGTTGATGACCTCGTCGGGATATCGGAAAGCATGCGAACTTTCTGTCTCGGGTCTCATGTAGGATAGGAGTCCCTTCCTCTTTAATATAGAATACAAGGCCGCCTATATAATCATTATATGGGCGGCCTTGTATTGAGGAAAAGTTTTTATATATTGTATTTATCGATGATTTTACAATGGTTCTTCTGTAATATTTCGATACATTTTTTTAGATCGGTGGGACGAATGATTGTTCGTGCCGTATCTCCCTCGGAGAATGCATACATGTATTCGATAAAGATATTTTCGGCAGCGAGGTAGTCGAGAACTGCGGAGAGCGACCCGGGAGTGTTGGGGCATTGTATGCACACGACATCGGTGAGCATGACGGCGAAATCGGAGGTTCGCAATGCGTTTACCGCTTTCTCTACATCGGAAACGATGAGCCGCAAAATCCCGAAGTCGGCGGTTTCGGCCATACTGAAAGCCTGCATATTGATGCCTTCTTTGGCCAGAACTTTGGCTACATCGTTGATACGGCCGTTTTTGTTTTCTAAGAATATGGATAGTTGTTTGATGGTTATCATAGCTGTTGTTTATTATTCGATGTTACGTTTGTCAATGACTCTTTTCGATTTGCCTTCGGAGCGTTGTATGCTGTTCGGTTCCATTAGTTTCACGTCGGCACCTACGGTCAGTACACTTTTCAGTCGGTCGGCGAGCCGTTTTTTCAAAGCCAGCATGGCACTGAGTTCGTCCGAGAAAAAGTCCCGGCGGACTTCGACCTGAACTTGCAACGTATCGAGATTGTTGATGCGGTCGACAACCAGCAGATACTGAGGCTCGAATTCCGGCATATCCAATATCACGCTTTCGACTTGCGAGGGGAATACGTTTATACCGCGTATGATAAGCATATCATCGCTTCGACCCACGATTCGGGTCATGCGTACATTGGTACGTCCGCAATCGCAAATCCCTTCGATGAGAGATGTCAGGTCTTTGGTGCGATAACGCAGGAGTGGCATACCTTCTTTCGTAAGTGTGGTGAAAACGAGTTCTCCTGTTTGTCCGAAAGGTAGTGGTTGCAAGGTTTCCGGCGAGATTATTTCGGGATAATAGTGGTCTTCGAGTATATGGGAACCGTTTTTGCATTCGCATTCATGTGCTACGCCCGGCCCCATGATTTCGCTTAGGCCATAGCAGTTATAGGCACTCAGATGCAATCGGGATTCGATTTCTTTCCGCATATTTTCTGTCCACGGTTCGGCGCCGAACATACCTACCCGTAATTTCAACATTTGAGGATCGATACCCATTTTTTCAATGGTTTCGGCCAAATAAAGAGCATAACTGGGGGTACAGGCTATGCCGGTAATACCCAAATCCCGAATGAGGCGGACGTGTTTTTCGGTATTTCCCGTTGACGTAGGAATTACCGTTGCACCTACATACTCGGCTCCATAGTGGGCACCCAGCCCTCCGGTAAAAAGCCCGTATCCGTAACCTACCGAGAAAATATCGTTGCGTGTGATCCCGTATGCCGTAAGACATCGGGCAATGCTTTCCTGCCATATTTCGAGGTCATGCCGAGTATATCCTACGATGGTGGGATTACCGGTTGTCCCCGATGAGGCATGTATCCGCACGATCTCTGATGTAGGCACGGCTTGTAGTCCAAATGGATAGTTGTCTCGCAGGTCTTGTTTGGTGGTGAACGGCAACTTCACGATGTCGTCGATGCTGCGTATATCATCGGGCGTAATATCCATTTCCTGCATTTTACGGCGGTAGAAAGGGGTATTGTGGTATACGGTCGAAACGAGTTTCCGCAAACGTTTGCTTTGGAGGTCATGCATTTGTTCGCGGCTCATACATTCTTTACTTTCGTTCCAAATCATGGTATTATTTGTTCTTAGGATTTGTGTTTATAAAATGGGGTGGTCTTTGTGGAATTTTTCCATTCTTTCTTGTAATACGGGATAAAGCTCGTCGCGCATGCGCGATGTGCAGCCTCGCACGCCTTGTTGGTCGCTGCCGGTGGTCGATAGCGAAATGCTGCTTACTCCGTAGTAGAGGAGTTCTTGCATGAGTTCTCCGCTTGTCATGTCGCCGTAGCCGATGGTGAAAAAAAATCCGTCTCCGACCGGTTGTGTAACGTCCCGATCGTAAACGATATGGAAGCCGTTATCGGTGAAGATTTTTTTCATTTGGGAGGCTCTTTCGGCATAAACGCGGGTGTCGGCAACAAAGTCTATCGTCCCGTCGACCGACCGGTTGAGCATCTCGGCATAACCGTATTGGGTCGATGCGGTACAGCCCGACGTAATCATGTACAGAATCGAGGCGATAAATGTAGGACCGAAAATACCTGAGTCGGCATACCGTTCGGCCAATGCAGGAAATTGCCGATCGAATAATTTGTCGGAAATACAAGCCAATGCGATGCGCTGCCCGGCATAACTGAAAATTTTCGAAGCCGACAGCATGATGATGTAATTGTCGGTGTATCGGGCTACGGTAGGAGGGTAGGGCGGTTCGAAGGGCTTTCCCATATCCTTGCGGAAATCCATGCAGAAGTAGGCGAGATCTTCGAGAACGATGACATCGTGTTTTGTTGCCAGTTCGCCGATAATTTTCAGTTCGCTTTCTTCCAGACATATCCATGCCGGATTATTGGGATTGGAATAGATAATGGCAGCGATATGGCCTTTTTCGAGAAACGATTCCAACTTGTCCCGCAAGTTGTTTCCCCTGAAATGATAGATGTCGAATTGTTCCCACTTCACTCCTAAGATACGCAACTGCGATTTCTGTATGGGGAATCCCGGGTCTATAAATAAAACGGTATCTTTCTGCGGGTTGCGTTGAGTACAGGCGATGAAGGAGGCGAAAGACGAGGCGACCGACCCAGTTGTCGGTATGCAGGAGCGGGGGGATATGTCGGTATTTATAAATGCCTTTACAAATCGCGACGCCGCCTCTTTCAGTTCTTGTACGCCGGCAGCAGCCGGATAGGTTGCCCCTACGCCGCGGTCGAGAGCAGCTTTTTCGGCTTCTATGCCTATGCGATTGGCCGGTAAGCCCGGCGAGCCTTGATCCATGCGGATAAAAGGAATTCCAGTTTCCTTTTCGAGGTGTGAGGCAACCAGCAGGACTTCGCCTATGGTAGCCTCTTGCAAGTTGGCCACTTTCATTTTACGGGCGGCCTCTTCGACGAGAGCGGTACTGAATATCTGATGTTTCATCGTCTTCATATACTTTTTTGTACGGCGTTATACCCTATCGATAGAGCTTTGAGATTCATTTCTATGACGGCTTGGCCTTTGTGGGCAAAAACGCGGGCGATGCTTTTTTCGAGATCGGAGTACCCGATGATTTGCAACGATTTGGCTGCGGCTCCAAGCAATATTACATTGGCGCATTTGGGGAGATTGTGTTCTTTTGCCAATTCGTTTACATCGAGCATGATGACACGGGGCAGTTTTTGCAATTCGGCTTTCAGTACTTTTTCTTCGGGATAATTGGGTATATTGACGAAGGGGGCCGAAGAGGTGATGATCCATCCCTCTCGGGAGAGATACGGCAGGTAACGCAATGCTTCCATGGGTTCGAGTGATATGATGACATCGGCGTTGCCGGAGGCTATGAGATCCGAGTTTATGGGGCGGTCGGCGATACGCAGATTCGATTGCACATCGCCTCCGCGTTGGCTCATACCGTGGACTTCGGCTTGTTTGATGTATAAGTTTTCGGCAAGGGCGGCTTCTCCTATGATAGCGGCGATGGAAAGTATTCCTTGTCCTCCCACGCCCGATAATATAATGTCGGTTTTCATGCGTTTGCTTTTTTCTGTTTATGTTTGCGGTTCAATGTCTGTATACATTCTCTGCGGGGTATGATGACCGATGTGCCGCGATAATTGATTTCTTCACGCAATACCTGCTTGATTTCTTCCATGTTTTTTGCAAGCGGTACGACCACTCGTACATGGGCCGGATCGACGCCTAATCCCAAACAGATGGCTTCGAATTTATTGGTTCCGGCCGAGTCTTGACCTCCCGTCATTGCCGTGGTGAGATTGTCCGAGATGATGACGGTTATAGGGCTGTTGCAGTTTACGGCATCGAGCAGGCCTGTCATACCCGAGTGCGTAAAAGTCGAGTCGCCGATGATGGCGATGGCCGGAAAAAGTCCCGCGTCGGCTGCACCTTTGGCCATAGTGATCGATGCCCCCATGTCTACACAACTATCGATAGCTTTGAAAGGAGGAAGTGCCCCCAGAGTATAACAGCCTATGTCGCCGAAAACTTTGGCTGTGGGCATTTCTGCAACGATTTCGTTGATGGCGGCATATACGTCCCGATGTCCGCAACCTTGACATAAGGCGGGTGGGCGGGGTACGACAACTTGCGATGCGGCGTGAGGAACAGCCGGCCTTATGCCCAATGCTTGGGCAACGTTGTCGGGCGTCAGTTCTCCGGTGCGGGGCAATAGTCCCGATAGCCGCCCGGCGATGTTACAACGGGTAGGCAGGATACCTCTCAGTTGTTCTTCAACAAATGGTTGACCGTCCTCGACGACGATAATTTCTTCGCATTTTTCTGCCATGTCTCGGAGAAGTTTTTTAGGCAAAGGGTATTGCGAAATTTTCAGACACGGGATATGACACCCGTCAGGAAAACATTCGTTTACATAGTTCCAGCCGATTCCGCAGGCCACGATACCCCGTTTTACCGTTTTTTCGGGAGCGGCATATCGGTTGTATGGAGACTCTTCCGATAAGTTTTCGAGCCGTGTTTGTTGGCTTACCAATTCGGCATAACGTCGGCGGGCGTTCACCGGCAATAAAATGAAATTGGACGGATCGGCGTTGTTGTTTATCTCGTTGGGCTCGCGTACCGATGCCGTTTTTACGACAGCGCGCGAGTGGGCCATGCGGGTGGTAACCCGCATGAGTATGGGAAGTTTTAATTCTTCGGACAAGTTGTAGGCATAACCCATCATGTCGTAAGCCTCTTGTTGAGAAGACGGTTCCAATATCGGCATGAGGGCAAATTTCCCGTAAAATCGCGAGTCTTGCTCGTTTTGAGAAGAGTGCATCGACGGGTCGTCGGCAACAAGTACGACAAGACCCCCGTTTACTCCGGTGATGGCCGAGTTTACAAATGCGTCAGCAGCCACGTTGAGGCCGACGTGCTTCATGCAGACCAATGCGCGTTTGCCCATGTAAGACATGCCGAGAGCCGACTCCATGGCCGTTTTTTCATTAGCACACCAGCGGCAGAAGATATTCCTTTCTCGGGCAAGAGTGTTGTCTTGTATATATTCTGTGATTTCGGTCGAAGGAGTTCCGGGGTAAGCATATACGCCGCTCAATCCGGCATGTATGGCACCCAATGCGACGGCTTGGTCGCCCAATAATAAAATTTTGTGAGTTTGCTCTGTCATAGTAAAAATCTATTATTTCAGGGAAAAATCGTCCCCGTCGTTGAGTACGGGAAATTTCTGACGGAATTTTTCCAATTCGTTCACATCTATATCGGCATAGGCTTCACACTCGACACCGGGTGTACAGGAAGCCAAAGTCCGGCCGTAAGCATCGAGTATGACGCTGTCGCCCGAATATGAACAGGTGGGGTCGTTGCCTACGCGGTTTACACCTGCGATAAAACATTGGTTCTCGATTGCCCGGGCTCGCAATAGGGCTTTCCACGCTTCGGCTCGCGATGACGGCCAACTGGCGACATACAGCGCCATGTCGTAGTCGTTACGATTGCGGGAGAACACGGGAAAGCGTAGGTCGTAACAGATCTGCAACAATATGCGTACACCCATATACTCTACAATTATACGGTCTTTCCCGGCCGTGTAATGTTTATCTTCACCACCGAAGGTGAAGAGATGATGTTTGTCGTAACAGGTTACGCTGCCATCAGGTTTTACGAAATAGAAACGGTTGAAGAAGAGACCTTTTTCTTTGACGGCAACGCTTCCTGCCATAGCACAGTTGTTTTGCATGGCCGATTCTTTCAGCCATTGTAATGTGTGGCTGTCGGCTGGCTCGGCTATACCTTGTGGGTGTGTGCAAAATCCGGTGGAGAACATCTCGGGGAGGACATACAAGTCGGCCTTTTCGCAACGGGAAAAAGTTTCGGAAAAACGTTCTCGGTTAGTTGCTGGGTCGGCCCATGCGATCTCTCTTTGCAGTATGGCAATTTTCATGGTATTTTCGATTGATGAGCTACAAAGTTAATCATTTTGCCGGTAAATAAAAGAAAACTTTTATATTTTGAGTAAATAAGAGAGAAATTTACTGTTTCTTTTATAGTCAAATACTGTCTATGATATGGGTGATACAGATTAAGGAAATCAGATAAAAAAGAGAGGCCTCACAAAAATTGTGAGGCCTCTCTTTGCGGAAAGACAGGGATTCGAACCCTGGTACGGGGACTACCCGTAACACGATTTCCAGTCGTGCGCCTTAGACCAGCTCAGCCATCTTTCCACATGTTCACCAACCGATAAGCCATCCCGCCATACGACTGCCAACCAATCGGCAAACGAAGTATACCATTACTTATGACGATTGTCAAGAGGTAAAACGATTTTTTCAACAAGTAAATATCTCGCCGCCTACTGTTGCTTTCCCGGCATATCGTTCGAGTTTCCGTACCTGACGACGTGAAGCAGCCCTCCGTAGTCGTACAGAGGCTCACCCGAAAGAGAGACTGCGTCGATCTGAAGCTCGCTGAGAAAGCTCTTTATACGCGAACAGTCGGGGTGAAGACGCAGATCACCGAAAAAAACGGCGATATTGTCATTAAGCATCGCTGAGGCGCCGCCTATAAACCCACAGGAAAAGCCGTTAAGCCCAATATATCCCGGGCGGATAAGAAGTACATTCGCACCTTTTTTTTGCAAAACGCGGGCTATACCGCAGTCTGACGTTATGAACGAATCGTTACCCAATGCAAGGATGGAACATTTGACATACCCCTGCCTGAATATCACCGCATTTCCGGCTGAATTACGAATCTCCTGTGCGGTGTGTTTGGAACAATACAGTATGTTGCCGGAAAAAAAGGCGTTAAAAGGCACATCGTTCGGGTAGCTGTCACCGAGCTTTACATCGGCAGTCCGTACACTCATACCGAGAGAATCAAAAAGCATCCGGTTGGCCGCGAGAACGCCGGAGTCTGTTATCCAACTGCCGTCCGGGAGACGGCAGAGCAATATATCAGGATGAAATCCCAGTTCCGTCGTGAGCTCCGGTGAACCGCACAGCGGAAAACATGAGTACCCGTATGACGCTAAGCGCCCTGCTATCGCTTGCGGCAGCAGCCTGGAAACGAGCAAAGCCCCGTTTGTTGAGTTTTTCATATAGTACCTCCCGCAAATGAGCACCAAGCACCGAACTTCTCGTATTTGCCGCACAAAGCGTATTTGTTACACAAATACAGGGAATACTGGTAAAGAGTGAAAGGCGGTGTATCATCGTTATGTATGGTGAAGGTGCCGGATACGGGACCCCTTGTGTGATGCGCGGTGCTCTGCGCGCAGGGCGGTGCGTATATTACCGTGACGGTATATGCGTGAAGGAGGATTGCCGTACCGTGGGCGGCGAGCTTTCACGCTCAATGTGTGCTTTTTACAGGCCGTCAGATACCGAGCGCGCTTTGCAGGTCGAAAATGCTCCTGGCGGGGATTATCTCGATACCGTCGGGACGACGCTTGAGTGCGGCGGCGGAGCGATGAGACATGACGACGCGGTCGAATCCCAGCCTGACGGCCTCCGACATACGGGCTTCGGCATGTGAAACGGCGCGGCACTCACCGGCCAGTCCGATCTCTCCGAATGCTATCAGTTCTTCTCCGACAGGCTTGTCCTTGTAAGAGGATATCAGTGCCATAGCGAGCGCAAGGTCACCGGACGGCTCGTCGATCCTCAGCCCGCCGGCGACGTTTACGTATACGTCGAGCTGCGAGAATTTGTATCCCAACCGTTTTTCCAGTACGGCAAGGACAAGCGCGGTCCGGTTATAGTCTATTCCCATAGACATCCGCTTTGGCGAGGGGAAAAACGTGGGCGTGACGAGCGCCTGTATCTCGGCCAGGATCGGTCTCGTACCCTCCATGACGCATACGGCGCAGCTCCCGGAAATACCGCGCGGACGCTGAGACAGCAGCATTGCAGAAGGGTTTTCCACCTATTCCAGTCCTTCGCTGCCCATTTCAAAAACGCCGATCTCATTGGTCGAGCCAAAACGGTTTTTGACGGCACGGACCATGCGATAGGCGTGTTGCCTGTCGCCTTCAAAATGAAGCACTGCGTCTACCACGTGCTCAAGCACCTTTGGGCCTGCCACCGCACCGTCTTTGTTGACGTGTCCTACCATCAGTACGGCAGTGCCGTCCTCTTTTGCCCTCTGCATGAGCAGCATGGCGCATTGCCGCACCTGTGCGACGCTTCCCGGCGCCGACTGCAGCCTTTCGTCGTACATGGTCTGTATGGAATCTATCACCACTACCTTGGGGCGAATGGCCATCATTTCCGAAATCGCCTTGCTTACCGATGTTTCAGCGAGAATAAGGAGCGATGATGAGTTTACGCCAAGCCTGTCCGCGCGCAGCTTGAGCTGACTCCTTGATTCTTCACCTGACACATACAACACGGTGCCCGAGGCTGAGATGTGGTCGCATATTTGCAGCAGCAACGTGGATTTGCCTATACCGGGCTCTCCCGATATGAGGACCGCAGAGCCCTCGACTATGCCGCCGCCGAGCACTCTGTCGAATTCTGACATCCCGGTCTTGAACCGTATTGTTTCGGTAATGTTTATATCGTTTACCGGCGTTGACTTCGGTTCTGCGGCCGGAGCGATGCTGAGCTTGGCACGGGAGACCGCAGGCGCTTCGGCAAGCTGCTCGGTCAGTGTGTTCCATTCGCCGCAGCCCGGGCATTTTCCGAACCATTTCGGCGTGACAGTCCCGCATGACGAGCATACGAAATGTGTTTTATCTGCTTTGATCTTGTTCTACCTCCCCGGTCGATGCAATGAAATCGGAGATCCCGCAGAAGAGCGAAAAGGCAAGTGCGTTCTGTCCTTCGCCTTCAGAGAGCCTTTCTGCATCGGCAGCGTTAGTTAAAAACCCGCATTCGATGAGAACGGCGGGTATTTGCAGTTTT
>OLGB01002517.1_pt1 | contig 19309 bp, 18 predicted proteins | sample 1605691 | NCBI WGS metagenome assembly OLGB01 (sample SAMEA3888925, study PRJEB22519) | human gut metagenome | biome: human gut; feature: human-associated habitat; material: faeces | place: Denmark | collected 2010 | reverse complement strand
CGGCCGGGGTGGTGTCGCCCGGGATGATGACCATGTCGATGCCCACCGAGCAGACGGCGGTCATGGCTTCCAGCTTTTCAATGGTCAGGCAGCCGATCTCGGCGGCGTGGATCATGCCGGCGTCCTCGCTGACCGGGATAAAGGCACCGGACAGGCCGCCCACATGGTTGGAGGCCATGACGCCGCCCTTCTTCACGGCATCGTTCAGCAAGGCCAGGCAGGCGGTGGTGCCGCAGCAGCCGCAGGTCTCCAGACCCATTTCTTCCAGAATGTTGGCCACGCTGTCGCCCACGGCGGGGGTGGGGGCCAGGGAAAGGTCCACAATGCCAAAGGGCACGCCCAGGCGGCTGGCCGCCTCCTGCGCTACCAGCTCGCCCACGCGGGTAATTTTAAACGCCGTGCGCTTGATGGTTTCCGCCAGCACGTCAAAGGGCTGGCCGTGAATTTCCGCCAGCGCGCGCTGCACCACGCCGGGGCCGCTTACGCCCACGTTCACCACGCATTCCGGCTCGCCCACGCCGTGAAACGCGCCCGCCATAAAGGGGTTATCCTCCACGGCGTTGGCAAACACCACAATCTTGGCGCAGCCAAAGCCGTCGCTATCCGCCGTGAGGGCGGCGGTACGCTTGATCACATGGCCCATTTTGCGCACGGCGTCCATATTGATGCCGCTGCGGGTGGAGCCCACATTCACGCTGCCGCACAGGCGCTCCGTCTTTTGGAACACCTCCGGCATGGCCTCCAGCAGCGTTTCCTCCGCCCGGGTGGAGCCTTTATGCATCAGCGCGCCAAACCCGCCTATAAAGTTTACGCCAACCTGCGCGGCGGCCTCGTCCAGCGCCACGGCGATGGCCATGGGGTCGCTCCCGCAGATCATGCTCACAGGCGTCACGCTAATGCGCTTGTTCACAATGGGCACGCCCAGCTCGCTTTCCAGCTCGCCGCCCACCTTCACCAGGTCGCGCGCCTTATGCGTCACCTTTTCATACACGGCCTCGGCGGTTTCGCGGTCGGTATTGCGCTTGCAGTCCAACAGGCTGATGCCCATGGTGATGGTGCGTATGTCAAAATGCTGCTCATGCACCATCTGCATGGTTTGCAGGATTTCGTTAACCTCGATCATCGTCTTTCCTCCCGCCCTGTCAGATGCGGTGCATCGCGTCAAAGATGTCCGTGCGCTGGATGTTGATAACCTCGCCCATCTCGCCGCCCACTTCGTTAAGCTTGTCCGTCACCGCGCTGAAGGGCACGCTCGCCCCCGTCATATCCACAATCATCAGCATGGTAAAATAGCCGTCCAGAATGGTCTGGGAAATTTCCAGCACATTGATGTTCATTTCAAACAGGGCGGTGCTCACCTTGGCAATGATGCCCGGCTTATCCACGCCCGTAACCGAAACCAGCGCTTTTTGCATTCCTGTTTCCCTCCCAAGGCAATCTTCCCCTCTACCATACCGCAGGCGGGGGCAACTGTCAATGCGCGGCTTGCTTTTTTCCCGGTTTTGTGGATAATAACAGGGAAGCCGTCTATATACAGAAAGGGGCGTTCGCATGCAAAAGCGCGCCATTGCCGTACACGATATTTCCTGCGTGGGGCGCTGCTCCCTTACGGTGGCGCTGCCGGTGCTGTCCGCCGCGGGGCTTAATACCGCGGTGGTGCCAACGGCGCTGCTCAGCACTCATACGGGCGAGTTTACGGGCTACACCCATCTGGATCTTTCCAACCAGCTTATGCCCATCGCCCGGCATCTTGCCACGCTTGGGCTGCATTTTGACGCGTTCTACTCCGGCTACCTGGCTTCCGGCGCCCAGGTAGACGAGGTGCTGGAAATGATCGGCCTTTTGTGCGACGGGCGCACGCACATCTTTGTGGACCCCGCCTTTGGCGACCATGGCCGCATGTATTCCCTGATGGATGAAAGCATCCCCCGGCAGATGCGCCGCCTGTGCGCCCGCGCGCGCACCATCGTGCCCAACCTTACCGAGGCGGCTTTTTTGCTGGACGAGCCCTATCCCGGCAAGCACGTTACCCGCGAGGCCGTTTGCGGCCTATGCCGCGGCCTGCGCGCGCTTGGGCCGGAAAACGTGGTGATCACCGACGTGGCCTTTGGCCCCGGGCAAACCGGCGTGGCGCTGCTTGCGCCCGGCATGGCGGAGCCCGCGTTCCTGTTCCGCCCTCGCTTTGACGATGTGTTTTATGGCACGGGCGATGTGTTCGCCTCCCTGCTGCTGGGCGCGCTCATGAACGGCCACCCCCTGGAAGCCGCCGTGGGCATCGCGCTGGATATCACGCACGAAAGCATCCGCGTTACCTTGAATGGCGGCGAGCCCCTGCGCTACGGCGTGCAGTTTGAAAAAGTGCTGCCCCAGTACTGGGCCAGGCTGCAAGAACACGCGCAGCAATGAAAGGAGAGAAAAAAGCCTTTGGTAAGAAAAGTCATTTTATTTATTGCAATGAGCCTTGACGGGTATATCGCGGATAAAAACGGCGGTGTAAACTGGCTCGACGGGCAAAACCCTGAGGAAGGAACCTCTGATGCCTATTCTAGCCTTCTGGAGCATATCGACACGGTAATTATGGGATGGAATACCTACCATCAGATTGTGACGGAGCTATCTCCGGAAACATGGGTTTACGACAGCCTGACAAGTTATGTGATTACGCATAGGAGCCTGCCCTCAACTGATAAGATTCGCTTTACAGCCCAAGCTCCCTGCAGCCTTGTCCACAAGCTAAAGCAGGAGCCCGGAAAGGATATCTGGATCTGCGGAGGGGCGAAAATTATCCAGCCCCTAATGAAGGCCGGGCTCATTGATGAATACCACCTTTCCATTATACCAACCCTTTTGGGCTCGGGTATCCGGCTTTTTGATGGGAATCCGGCCGAAATCAAATTGAAATTGCTTCATACGCAAACGGCCAACGGTATAATGGATTTGGTTTATACGCGCAGATAAAGCCCAACGCTCCCTGCGCAAAGTGGGCGCAAGGCCTGGTCATGCGCCGCGCTTTGCAAGCATATCCTCCTCCAAACCACCGTTTATGGGGGAGGCTTTTTTCATGCTCGAAAAGCTCAAGCACGCGGATATCCCGCAGGAGTTGGTATTTGGCTGGCCTCGTTCCGTGCTCCTGGGCGATGAAAAGCTGATTGTGGAGCAGCACCAGGGCATCTATGCCTGCACCGAGCAGGAGATCGTATTGAAAACCCTTTGCGGCCATCTGGTCATCAGCGGGCAAAAGCTATCGCTTTCGCGCTATGACCGCGACGGGCTGGTTGTGTTTGGCAAAATTGAAAAGCTAAGCTATCGCCCGAAAGGATGACCGCCGTGAGAAACCTGCGTTTTCCCCTGTGCACCCACCGGTTCGCGCTTTCGGGCCTCAACCTGGAGCGCTTTATGAACACCGTCAAAAAAGCCGGTATTCCCCTATTGAGCGTAAAGCGCCAGGACCAGCGCACGTTGGTGTGCGAATGTTATTCCGCCGACCTGCCCGGGCTTAGCCAGCTGGCGCAGGAAAAGGGCTGGCGCATGCAGGATACGCGCCCTTTGGGCCTATCCGCGCTGCTGAGCGCGCTTAGGCGCAGGCCGGGGATTCCCATCGGCCTGGCGCTGGCCGTAGCGCTGGCCATAGGACTAACGCAATTCATCTGGCGGGTGGAGGTACATGGCGCGGGCCCGTATCGGGCGGAGATTGCCGCCTACCTAACCCAGGCGGGTCTAAAACCCGGCGTGCCGCGCGCCGGGCTGGACGCCCAGGCGCTGGAGCGCGCGCTCACCCGCCGCTACCCGGCCATCGCCTGGTTCCATGTGTACGTGTATAACATCACTTTGGTTGTGGATGTAACCCAGGGCGTACCCATGCCCGAGCTGCCCTCCGCCGTGCCAGGCGACGTGGTGGCCCAGCGCGGCGGCATTGTGGATTCGGTGCGGGTGTATGCGGGCACCGCCGCCGTAAAGCCGGGCGACGTGGTGCGCAAGGGGCAGGTGCTCATCCGCGGCGTGGAGCGCGCCGCGGACGAGCAATACGCCTCCGTTCATGCGCGCGGCGTCGTTATGGCCCGCTGCTGGCAATCCCATACGGTTCAAATGCCCCTGTACGATGTGAGCAGCGCCGAAACGGGCCGCGAGGTAGCTCAAACCCAGCTGTGCACGCCCTGGTACAGCCTCCCGCAGCAGTTGGACAGCCCGGATTTTTTGGCCTACAACACCTATGTATCCACAACGCCGCTGGGCGGCTGCTTTTTCCCCGTGTTTATCAAAAACGTGATTCAGCGGGAGGTGAGCATGGAATACGTGCCCCGCTCCCAGGACGAGGTGCGCAGGGAGGCGGCGGACGCGGCCCTGCAAAAGCTGAAAACCGCGCTGTATGGCTATGAGATCATTGACAAATGGGTAGATTATTGTATGATAGAAGGTGATACATTGGCCGCGACCGCCACGGCGGAATGGCTGATGGATATCGGCGGCGCTGCGCCGCCGTGATCGGAGGCATGCTTTTTTGACGCTCATTCCAACCGTCCGCGTTCCCTTAAGCGGCATGGACGCATATCTTTCCATATTTGGTGCAAACGGGCGCAACCTGCCCATGCTTGAGAATGACCTGAACGTGCGCATGGAGGCGCGCGGCTCGGAGCTAGCCATTACCGGCGAGGAGGCAAACGCGCACATGGCCGCGCAGGTTGTGGAAAAGCTTATGGAGCTAAGCGCCCGCCACGCCCAGATTGACCGCACCACGCTGCGCTATGCGCTCAGCCTGGCGCGGGAGGACAGGCTTGACCAGCTGGACGATATCGCCTTTGAGGTGGTAGCCATCACGCATAAGGGCCGCCCTGTGCGCTGCAAAACCCTGGGCCAGTACGAGTATGTAAAGGCCATCCGCAGCCATGAGCTCACCTTTGCCGTGGGGCCGGCAGGCACGGGCAAAACCTACCTAGCCATGGCGCTGGCCGTGGTGGCCCTGCGCAACAAGGAAATAGAACGCATCGTGCTCACCCGCCCCGCCGTGGAAGCAGGCGAAAAGCTGGGCTTCCTGCCCGGCGATTTAAGCCAGAAGGTGGATCCCTATCTGCGCCCCCTCTACGACGCGCTCTATGACATGATGGGCGCGGAGAGCTACCAGCGCCTTCAGGAGCGCGGCGTTTTGGAGGTGGCCCCGCTGGCGTATATGCGCGGCCGCACCCTGTCGGATAGCTTTATCATCCTGGACGAGGCCCAAAACACCACCCCTGAGCAGATGAAGATGTTTTTGACCCGCTTTGGCTCGGGCAGCCGCGTGGTCGTCACCGGCGACGCCACCCAAACCGACCTGCCCATGGGCCGGCAGAGCGGGCTTATCCAAGCCATGGACGTGCTCAAGGACATTCCCGAAATCGCCATCATCAGGCTGGGGCAAAGCGACGTTGTGCGCCACGACCTGGTGCAGACCGTTGTAAAAGCCTACGACGCATACGAAAGAGCGCGAAGGAGTGAGGGCCATGATGCCAGGTAAACGTTCCGTTCGCAAAAAAAAGCAGTTCAGCTGGGAAACGCTCGCGCAGGCGCTGCGTTCCGGCAGGGCACAGCGCGTATACATTGTGCTGGGCGGCACAGTAATTCTGTGCGCGCTGTTTCTGGTGGCCATTACCCCCCAGCGCTACGACCTTAAGGTAGGCGATATTGCGCACGCCACCATCACCGCCAGCAAGGACGTGGTGGACGAAATCAGCACCGCCCGCCAGCGCGAGGAAGCCGCCAAGCAGGTGGAACCCAGCTATGTGTTCAAGGAGGACGTTGCCACCCAGGTGCTTCAGGACCTCAACACCGTGCTTTCGCAGGTGGGCGCGGTACAGCAGTACGGCCGCAAGGTGCTGGAGCAGTTCGCCCCGGAGGATGCCCGCAAGCAAAGCGCCTATGTTTTTGCCGAGGCGGAGCTTAAGTACGCCAAATCGCTGCTTACGCATATCACCTTTGCGGATTACCAGCTCAATACCCTTTTGCGCGCGACCGACCAGCAAATGGCCGACCTTTCCGAAAACCTGACCGCCGCGGTGGAAAACACGCTCAACACCACCATCCGCGAGGGATATGTAAACGAATCCATCCAGTATTTGCAGCAGATCATCGGCTATAAAACCGACATGGACCTGCTGCAAAACGTGGTCACGCCCATTTTGCGCAAGGTCATTCAGCCCAATATGGTTATTGACCAGGAAGCCACCGAAAAGCTGCGCGACGAGGCGCGCAACGCCGTTGAACCCGTGATCTACAAGCAGGGGCAAAACATCGTGCTGGCCCGCGAGCGCGTAACGGCCAACCAGCTGGAAATGCTGCGCAGCCTGGGCCTGCTGGACGATGACGAGGTGGATCTTATCATGTACCTGGGCGGCGTGCTTATGGTGTGCCTAAGCATGGCCGTGCTGTTGGTCATGCTGCGCCTGTTTGACAGGCAGGTGCTCAAAAGCCCCAAGCAGCTCATTATCCTAATGCTGATCCAGTGCGTTACGCTGGCGCTTTGCATCGCCGGGCAGCTAATTCACGCTTACCTTACGCCCGTACTGCTCAGCGCCATGATGCTGACCGGCCTGGTAAGCCCCAGCGCGGGCCTGGCGGGCGCGCTTAGCCTAAGCGTGCTGGCAAGCGCACTGATCGCCGGCGGCGATAGCACATACGGCTCCGTAATGGTCAACCTTATGTTCACCGCCTTTATCAGCGGCATCCTGGCCGTGGCGATCATCCGGCGCAAGCCCTATCGCCAGCAGATGCTCCTGTGCGGCATTCTCACTGCCATTTCCAACATCGTCATCATTCTTACCATAGGCTTTATGACCAACACCTCCATTGGCGATGTGTTTGCAAACTCCCTGTGGAGCGCGGCCAGCGCGCTTTTGTCCTCGGTTTTGTGCATCGCGTTGGATCCCCTGGTGGAGGCTGGCTTCCGCCTGGCCACCCCGGCCAAGCTTCTGGAATTGAGCAACCCCAACCACCCGCTTTTGCGCCGCCTGCTCATCGAGGCGTCCGGCACGTACCATCACAGCATCATTGTAGCCAACCTGGCCGAGGCGGCTGCCGAGGCCGTAAACGCAAACCCGCTCCTGGCCCGCGCGGGCGCATACTTCCACGATATCGGCAAGCTCAAGCGCCCTCTGTATTTTAAGGAAAACCAAATCGGCGACAACCCGCACGAGCATACCAATCCCTACGTAAGCGCGGCCATCGTTACCGCGCACACGCGCGACGGGCTGATCATGGCCCAGCAGTATCACCTGCCGCAGGAGATTCAGGACATCATCGTGGAGCACCATGGCGATACGCCCGTTATGTATTTTTATCACAAAGCCGTGCAGCAGGCCGACGGGCAGGCCGTGGATATTGCGGATTTCCGCTACGATGGCAAGCGCCCCCAAAGCAAGGAAAGCGCCATCATCATGCTGGCCGATACGGTGGAGGCCGCCGTGCGCAGCATGCCCGACCCCACGCCCCAGGCCATCCGGGAATTTATCTCCAAGCTGGTGCGCGGCAAGCTGGATGACGGCCAATTAAATTACGCTCCCCTAACCCTTCGGGATATCACCAGCATTTGCGATGCGTTCGCCACCGTTTTGAACGGCGTGTTCCATGAACGTATTGAGTACCCCAGCATCAGCCCCGCGGCTGCCGCGCATGTGGCGGCCCAGCAAACGGCGCATCTGCCGCAGGCTGAGGAAAGCCCTGTGGAGGAAAAGGAGCTGCGCCGCATCGAGCCCGAGGAGGCCCAAAAGCCCGCCGTTGAGCACGCGCCCGAAGAGCCGGAAATGGAAGGCCCCGCCCAGCCTCCTAAGGAGGAACAGCCCCATGAGGATTGAGTGGGAACAAACCGTTAGCAGCCAGGCAGACGCGCCCTTCGCGCTGGTGGCCGCCTGCTGCCAGGCGGCCGAGGGCGTAACGGCCCCCCTGGCCGTGCACGTGCTTTTAACGGATGGCGATACCATCCGCGGGATAAACGCGCGGTATCGCGGCATTGACCGCGCCACCGATGTGCTCAGCTTTCCCACCGTCAACTATCCCAAGGGCAAAACGGCGCGTGGCTGCCAAAAGCGCCTGCGCCAGGAATACGACCCGGAGCTTGGGGCCTGCATGCTGGGCGACATCCTGCTTTCTTATGATCAGGCGCGGGCGCAGGCCGCCGAATACGGCCACAGCGTGCGGCGCGAGCTGTGCTACTTATTCGCCCATGGGCTGTTTCACCTGATGGGCTACGACCATATGGAACCCGGCGAACAAAAGGAGATGCGGATAATGGAAGAAAAGGCCCTGCACATGGCGGGCGTATCCCGGGAGGAAAATCCCTCCCCTGTTACGGATGACGAGCTTTTGCGCCTTGCGCGCCTTGCGCTGGAGCACAGTTACTGCCCTTACAGCCGTTACGCCGTTGGCGCGGCGCTGCTTAGCGCGGACGGACGGGTTTTTCAGGGCTGCAACGTAGAAAACGCTGCCTTTGGCGCCGGCACCTGTGCCGAGCGCACCGCCCTGTTTAAGGCCGTAAGCGAAGGCGTGCGGGAGTTTTCTGCCATCGCCATCGCCTCCAACGGCGCGGCCCCCTATCCCTGCGGCATTTGCCGCCAGGCCCTTAACGAATTTGCGCCCGAGCTGCGCGTGCTGGTCACCTGGGGCGAAGGCAACGTGGATAAAACCACCCTGCCCGCTTTGCTGCCCCATGGCTTTGGCCCCAGCTCCCTAACCTGATTGAAGCAGAAAGGATATCACGAATGTCATCATACCATTCCGGCTTTGTGGCCATTATAGGCCGCCCAAACGTGGGCAAAAGCACGCTTATGAACGCCATGGTGGGCGAAAAGGTCGCCATTGTTTCCAACCGGCCCCAAACCACCCGCAACCGCATCATGGGAATCTGCACGCAGGAGAACAGTCAGATCGTGTTCCTGGACACGCCCGGCCTGCACACCCCGCGCAACCGTCTGGGCGAATACATGGTCAAGGCCGCCCGCGATGCGCTTACCGGCATCGACGCGCTGATTGTGATGGTGGACGCCACCGCCGTTGGCAAGCAGGACCGCGCCGTTGTGGAGGATATGAGCGCTCATAAGGTCAAAAAGGCGCTTGTGCTCAACAAGATCGACCTTTTGCCCAAGGAAAGCCTGCTTGGCCTCATCGCGGAGTTTTCACAGGCCGGTTATGACGATATCATGCCCATCAGCGCAGCCACCGGCGACGGGCTGGAGGCGTTGAAGGCCCTGCTGGTAAGCTACCTGCCCGAGGGCCCGCAGTACTTTCCCCCGGACGCTATCACCGACCAGCCCGAGCGCCTGATCTGCGCCGAGCTTATCCGCGAAAAGGCCCTTTTGCACCTGAAGGACGAGGTGCCCCACGGCGTGGGCGTAGAGATGATGTCCATCCAAAAAGTAAGCGAAAACCTGATGGAAATCCATGCGACTATCTATTGCGAGCGGGCCGCTCATAAAGGCATCATCATTGGCAAGCAGGGAACAATGCTCAAGCGCATCGGCCAGGAGGCCCGCCAGGACATTGAAACGCTGCTTGGCATGCATGTGCATTTGCAACTATGGGTTAAGGTGCGCGAGAATTGGCGCAACCGCATGGATGATTTGCGCACCCTGGGCTATGAGAACGGAGAGTAACGCAGCAGATGGAGAATCCCCAAACGCGCTGGCTGTTTGTGCATGGACTGGGTCAAACCGCTGATAGCTGGAAGCAAATCCTAGAAGAAACCAGCTTTTCGCGCGCCTGCGCGTGCCCGCAGCTATCCGAGCTGATGAAGGGACGCGCAGTGGACTATCCCAATGTCTGCGCATCCTTTTGCGAATACTGCGGCCGGTTTCCCCTTCGCCATCTTTTCCAAACGGCCCTTGAACCCCGCGCAGGGTTCAAGGGCCGTTGCCATTTCACCTATCTTCAATTCCGCTCAGCTCCGGGTTCCTGACATACCGCTCATCCCCATCCCGCAAAAACGGCAGCACACAGGCGACGGCTTCGCGGTTCACCAGCCCGTAGATGTGGGGATAGGCCCGGCCGCAGCTGTCGCCATCTTCGTAAAGCACTTTGGAGGCGAGCTTGCTTTCATCCATCAGCACAAGCACCAGCGAATCCGTTATTCCTTCAAAGTTTGGAGCCACCCGCCAGAAATATTCAAGGCTGGAGCAATGAATAAAACCATCCCTCTCTAGGTTTCTCCGCCCCCAAAAGGGCTTATCCCTGCGCTCTTCCCAGACGCTTGCGCGCATGCAGTGCAGGATCACCCTTCAATCAGCTCCATCCTGTATCCGCAGGTATACGCCTGGCCCACGCCTAGCTCCACATGCCAAGGCTTATCCTCAAAGCGGCCCGTTTCATCCACGCGGGCGGGCGCGCCCTGCCACGGCTCAAGGCACACATAGGGCGCGTTTTTGTGCGGCATGCTCCAAACGGCCAGCACGTCCATATCAAAGCCAAAGCGCAGGCCATGGCCCGTATCCTTGTGAACCAGCTCCACACTGCGGCTGGCAAGGCCCTCAAAAATAAAGGTGTCCAGCCGGTCAAAATCCGCATGGTTCAAAGAAAGCGTGCGCCCGTCCCCGTCCAGGGGCACGGCCTGCGAGCCGCCAATCAAATGCGTATCCGGCGTGCACAGCGAGGTTTCAACCGTTTCGGGCTTTTCAAAGCGGATTACATAATCCTCAAAGCGCTCGCCGGGGTTCATCGGGCACATAAAGCCCGGATGGCCGCCAATCATAAACGGCATTACGCGGCCGGTATGGTTTTCCACGGTATAGCGGGTTTCAAAGCCTTTCGGCAAAAAGCGGTGCGTAACGCTGAGCGCAAAGTCGAAAGGATACGTCTTTTTCGTTTCCACGTTCTCATGCAGGGTAAGCGTTACAAAATCCTCGCCCTGTTCCGTTACCTCAAAATCCAAAAACTTGGCAAAGCCGTGGCGCGGCACCGCATAATCCTTTCCGGCAATGCTGATTTTGCCGTCCTTTACCGCTCCAATGGCTGGAAATAACACCGGCGCGGTGCTTTTCCACACGGCCGGGTCGCCGCTCCAAAGGCGGTCTTTGCCGTCCGCGCTGCGGTAGGCCCGCATTTCCGCGCCCAACAGGGCAATTTCCATTTCGGCTCCATCCTTTTGTAAGCGAATCATATGCGTATCTCCTTTTCAGGCGTTGGTTCCCTCTTGTCATTCGCCTCTGGGCAGGCGTTTCCCTGCCGGCTGCAAAAAAGTATATCCGCAGGCTGGCTGCGCATACTAATTGTGCCAATTTAAACGCTTGGAGGGAATGCGTATGAACCCATTCAAAGAGCATCCGAAGCGCCTGGACGATTGCCTTATGGACTGGCGCGCCATGGCCCCCGCGCCGTATGATAAGCATACGGTGGATCCCTACACCCGCACCCGCATTATTTTGATGAACGGCACAGAGTTTGAAAACGTATGGTTCTCCCACCAGTTTTCGCGCAACTGCGATAACGGCGACCTGCGCCGCTCCCTGGCCCTGCTGCGCCGCAGCGAGCAGCAGCAGCAAAAGCTGCTTTCCGCCCTCAAGCCTGCGGATGAAACAACGCTGGAGCACACCATCGGCTACGAGCAGCTGGCTGTGGACCTGACCGCCCACCTGGCCAAGCGCGACCCGGACGAGCACGTGCGCAACGCGCTCAACTTTGCCCTTCTGGAGGACTTTGACCATCTCTACCGCTACGCCAACCTTTTGGATATGGAAACCGGCGTGCATGCGGAGGACCTGGTGGGCCGCTACACCGAGGTGATGCCGGGCCGCCCCACCATCGCGCATCACCGCTATCCGTTTGATTCCATCAAGCCGCCCATCAATAGCAAGTCCGCCGATGCGCAAACCCGCCTGTTCGTAGGCATCATCACCGCCGCCGAGCAGCAAACCATGAACTATTACATGAACCTCTCCGCCGCCTACCCCAACGACCTGGGCCGCGCCCTATACCGCGAAATCGGCATGATTGAGGAGCAGCATGTGTCCCAGTACGGCAGCCTGATGGATGTAAACTGCACCTGGCTTGAAAACCTGCTTATGCACCAGTACACCGAGTGCTACCTCTATTGGAGCTGCATGGAAACTGAAACCGACGCGCGCATCAAGCGCATCTGGGAGCAACTTTTGGACATAGAGCTAAGCCACCTGGCCGAGGCCAGCATGCTGCTTCGCAAGCTGGAACGCAAGGAATACGCGCAGGTTGTGGGCGAGGGCACCTTCCCCGCGCCTATCAGGCTGGAAAGCAACATCGAGCATGTGCGCGCCATTCTGGCCGATACCGTACAATTAACCGCCTGCCGCGAAAGCTATACCCGCGTGGCCAAGCTGGAACCCGACGCGGATTTCTTCCGCTACCAGGACATTGTGAACAGGGATGTCAGCAGCGTGGAAAGCCATGCCGTAATCGACCGCCACATTCAGCAATTCGGCGAGGATTACCGGTTTGAAACCGAGCCCAATCCCATTCCCGACCTGCGCGACCGCAAAAGCGACAACACCGCCGTGGGCCGTACTCCGCGGGAGCGCGAGCTTACGCGGGCGTAAACGCCATGGCAAGCGGGCGGCCATCCAGCCGCCCGCTTCGGGCCGTCGAAAAAGCTCGCCTACGGCGATCTTTTCCGCCGAGGATGCGCCGTTCGCCTACTCGCTACGCTCGCCGGGCGGCGAACAGCGTAAGGAAACCTTGCTACGCAAGGCTTCCGGCCCCACCGCACATGTCGCTGGGGCCGGATTACACTTGGAGGGCTGCGGCCCTCCAAACCTCCCATGGGGTTTCTCGGCAGTCTGAAGCGGGCGGCCATCCAGCCGCCCGCTTGATTTTCGCCAATATCCCCTCCGCCTTCCAAAATTGTGCTCAAATCCGCAATATGGTATAATCCCCTTGATCAATCCTAAAAAGGCATCATGGAGGGACGCGCCATGAAACAAAATGAAAAGTGGCTCGAGTGGGCGGTTTCCCTGCAAAGCATTGCGCAGGCCGGGCTGTATTATGGGAAAGACGCCTTTGATTTGGAGCGCTATGAGCAAATCAGAGGGATTGCGGCAGAAATGCTCTCCTACAAAACGGAGATCCCGCCTGAAAAGGTGAAGGATTTGTTCTGCAATGAAATAGGCTATCAAACGCCAAAATTGGATAGCCGCGCGGCGATTTTTCAGGATGGGAAAATTCTGCTTGTAAAGGAACGCAACGGAACCTGGGCGCTGCCGGGCGGCTGGGTGGACGTTGCGCTTTCCGTCAAGGAAAGTACAATCAAGGAAGTAAAAGAGGAAGCCGGCCTGGATGTTACCGCCGACCTTGTGATCGCGGTACAGGACAGGGAAAAGCACAACCTGCCGGTATATGCCTATAAGATATGCAAGATCTTTATCCTGTGCACCGTCGTAGGCGGGGCGTTTCAGCCCAACATAGAAACCCTGGAAAGCCGCTATTTTGGCATTGACGGGCTGCCCGCCCTCGCCGAAGAAAAAAACAGCGCCAAGCAAATTCAAATGTGCTTTGACGCCTATCACGCCCGCCATTGGAAAACCCTGTTTGATTAAACGGCAGGTACAAAAAATAGCCCTCCGTTTCGGAAGGCTCATATGGCTCCCTTCTCTCTACCAAAGCTTTTGCACGCTCACCTCGCGGAAGTAATGCATCACAATTTCCTCCGCCGTCTTGCCCTCCTCGGCCATGCCGTAAGCGCCCCACTGGCTCATGCCCACGCCGTGTCCATATCCCTTGCCTGCCATCGTTACGGCGCCATCCGCCACTTTCAGGCTGGTTAGCAGCGTACTGCGCATTTTGGTGCTGCCCAGGGCGATGCGCAGGTCGGTGGCGTTTACCTCCCGGCCGTCCACGCTCAGCTTTACGGCGCGGCCGCTGTCGCCGCGCTGGCTGATGGTAAGCGCCGTATCGCCGCTTAGGGTTACGTTTGCGCCCTGCTTCGCGCATGCCGCCTCAAACTCCGCAAATGGAAAGGACGCCCCCCAGCTTTGCGCGTCGCTTAAATTTTGCTGCTCCTTTTCATCCGTCACGCTTTCCGGCTCGTTGCTTTGTACGGTTTGGGTATAGGATGGCTCCTCCTTCTCCCAGCCAAGCCCCTCCTTGGCCCGCTCCGTTACGCCGCCGCTGTGCGCATGGAACCATGCGTAGGGCAGCTCGCCCCCGGCGCTAAGCACCAGCCCCTTGGTTTCAGCCACCGCCTGACGGATGCGGTCGTTGATGGCGCTTGCGTCATAGGCCTGCGCCTCCTCAATATCGGTGGAGATATCTGCGCCTTCATAGCGGCTTTTCTTTTCCTCAATAAACTTCAGCACGAAGGTGCGCGCCAGGATGGCCTGCGCCTTAAGCGCCTCCAGCGGCCAATCGTTTTTCATCTCCCCGGCCAGCACGCCCTGCACATAGGTTTCCACATCCATGCTTTCAACCTGTTCCTTATCCGTCACGTACACGTTAAGCAGCGGCACGCCGCCTTCCCCCGCGTTCAGCCTATCCTTCGGCCAGCTCACCTGCGCCTCGTCCGCCTTTTTTTCCGCTCCCTCGGGCGTGGCCATGGGCGCGACCTCCGCGTTACCGGCGCAGCCTCCAAGCAGCAGCGCGCAAAGGCACATAAGCGCAATCCAACCTCTTTTTTTCATGCAAAAAGACCTCCTTCACAGGCTAGTCTGCCCAGGAAGGAAGCCCTTTGAAGCTGGAAAATCCGGCATTTCACGCAGCCCGCACGTACACGCTCATGGCCGTCCCGCTGTCCTGAACCAAAAGCTCCTGCGGCATACGGCCAATGCGGAAGGCCACATAGAAATCTCCCGCCGCGCCGCTCACATTCATACATTGCACCAGCCAGATCACCCAAAACCAGTCCGCTGGCACGGCCAGGCACAGCCCGCCCAGCAAAGCCGTCCACACCGCCACAGGCATAAGCGCAATCAGCACATAGGCGCGCTTGGCAAAATATACCTTGCTGCCCGCATAGGCATACATCAGCGTAATCCCAAAGCTGGGCTTAACCCGGCTAATCATCCACATGCAAACGCCGTGCACGGCCTCGTGCCCCACAATATAGGCGATCATCCCGGCGGCAAGCGCCGCCAGCTTAAGCGCAAGCCTTCCAAAACCGTCCCCTTTGCGCGCCAGCGAGGATAGGGGCGCAATCAGTAGCCCCACAGCCAGCGCGATCGCAACCAGCCCCACGCTCAACCGCATGACCGTCCTCATCTGCCGGCGGTTCCCTGTTAAATCCATCCGTTCTTTCAGGCGGTAGCCCTGCGGCAGCCTCTCATGGGCCTGCCATAGCGCGTTCACGCGTTTAACCCCGTTTCATACCCATGCTTCTGGCTCAACCCGTCCTGGCGCATATGGTTTTCCTTGTTTTTGCCTACGTACACGGCGTACAGGTCGTCCGCCGTCATCCCGGCCTCGATACACATGCTGATAAAAAAGTGCAAAATATCGCTCAATTCCTCATGAATATTATGCTGGCTGAGCGCATGGGGATTTTTCCACCACTTAAAATTGACCTCCTCCAAAAGCTCCGCCAGCTCGCTCACCATGGCCAGGGTTTGCTTTTGCAGCCAGGTTTCCATGGGAATGCCTTCCAGGCCCCGCTCGCGCTTGAGCTTGTCCTGAAAGCCCTTTTGCAGTTCAAAAATGTGCTCCAGCTTATCCAACCTGCGCGCCTCCAATCTTTTCCAAATGACGCTGCGCACCCTTGCCCACAATGGCGGCGCTGGGCGCCGCTGAAAGCACGCGCCGGGCGATCTCCATCACGCTGTCCATGGTAACCGCGTCAATCTTGCTAAGCGTTTCCTCGGAATCGCGCAGGCGGTTGTGCAGCAGCATCCCCCGCCCGATGGACTGCATGCGCCCGCTGGAGCTTTCCAAGCCCAGCACATAGCCGCCGCGCAGCTGGGCCTTCGCGCTGCGGAATTCCTTATCGCTAAGCCCCTTTTCCAGGAACAGCGCCATTTGCTCCTGCATTTCGCGTATCACGGTTTCACCGTTCTCCGGCGTGGTGCCCGCGTATACGTTAAACGACCCCAGGCCCTGATAGCTGCTGGAATATGTGTACACGCTGTACGCCATGCCCAGCTCCTCGCGGATGCGCTGGAACAGGCGGCTGCTCATGCCGCCGCCTAGCGCGTTGCTAAACACGCTCAGGGCGTATAGCTCATCGCTGTCGGACGGCACGCCGGGGAAGCCCATGCAGATATGCAGCTGCTCGGTATCCTTATCGCGCGCCTTGCGGCCGCTTACAAACGCCTGCTCCTCAAGCTGCGCCTGCCCTGTGCTTTGGTTAGGGAACACGTCAAAATAGGTTCCTACCAGCTCCAAAAACGCGTTCCAATCATAGTTTCCGGCAATGGCCAGCACCATGTTTTCCGGTATGTAGTGGCGCTCCCAATAGCCCACCAGGTCGCTGCGGCCATAGCGGCGAATCAGCCCGTTGGTTCCCAAAATCGGCCTGCGCAGCGAGCCGGAATACTGCGCGTCGCTCAACAGCTCGTGCACAAGGTCCTCGGGCGTATCCTCCACCATAGCGATTTCTTCCAGCACCACGCCGCGCTCCTTGTTCAGCTCTCCCTCGTCAAACGTGGGGCGCAGCGCCAAATCTGCCAGGATATCCACCGCCAAGGGAAGCTCGTCGTCCGTCACCTTGGCATAGTAGCAGGTGCATTCCTTGCTGGTAAAGGCGTTCAGCTGGCCGCCGGCCATATCCATCTCCTCGGCAATATCGCGTGCGGTACGGTTTTTCGTGCCCTTAAACACCATATGCTCAATGAAATGGCTCAGGCCGTTTTCCTCCGGCCTCTCGTTCATGCTGCCTACCTTCACCCATACGCCCACGGTGCAGCTGCGCACATGCGTAAGCCTTTCGCCCACCACGCGCAGGCCGTTGGGCAGCGTGATCTGGTCAAACATTCCCTTCGTTCCTTTCCGCCCATGAAAGGGCAAAAGCCGCCCCCTGCCGGGCCTTATGGCCAAGCAAGCGGCGGCTTTTTGTGTTCACAGCCAATCAGGTGCGGTCGCTGCCGCCGGAGGGACGGCCATCCCTGCGCGGGGGACGGCGGCGCTCGCCGCTGAAGGAGCGGGGCGCACCCTCGTTGGAGGGATAGGTGATATCGTTGCGGATCAGGTTCACACGGCCCTGCGAGTCAATCTCGTTAACCTTAACCTCAATCTCATCGCCGATGTTCATTACATCCTCCACCTTCTCCACGCGGTGATCCGCCATCTTGGAGATGTGCAGCATGCCGTCCTTGCCCGGCGTAAGCTCAATAAACGCGCCAAAGTTCATGATGCGCACGACCTTGCCCAAATATACGTCGCCCACCTCAACATCCTTGGCAATGCCCTCGATAATCTTGCGCGCCTTGTTAGCGGCAGCCTCGTCCGGGGTGGCGATGTACACGCGGCCGTCGTCCTCGATATCGATCTTCACGCCGGTTTCCGCAATGATCTTATTGATCATCTTGCCGCCGGGTCCAATGACCTCGCGGATCTTTTCGGGGTTGATGGTGAAGCGCACAATCTTGGGCGCATACTTGCTAAGGTGCTCGCGCGGCTGGCCCAGCGTGTCCAGCATAATCTTTAGGATATGCAAACGGCCCGCCAAAGCCTGGTTGAGCGCCTTTTCCAGGATAGCGCGGTCAATGCCCGCGATCTTGATATCCATCTGGATAGCGGTAATGCCCTTCACGGTGCCGGCTACCTTAAAGTCCATATCGCCCAGGAAGTCCTCCAGGCCCTGGATATCGGTAAGCACGGCCACCTTGCCGGTTTCCGCGTCCTTGATCAGGCCCATGGCCACGCCGGCCACGGGGCGCTTGATGGGCACGCCCGCGTCCATCAGCGAAAGCGTGCTGCCGCACACGGAAGCCATGGAGCTGGAACCGTTGGAGGACAAAATTTCGCTCACCAGGCGCAGCGCATAGGGGAACTCGTCCTCGCCGGGCACCACGGGCTCCAGCGCGCGCTCGGCTAGCGCGCCGTGACCAATTTCGCGGCGGCCGGGGCTCTTCATGCGGCCCGCTTCGCCGGTGGCGTAGGGGGGCATGTTGTAATGATGGATGTAGCGCTTGCTATCCTCGGTGCCCAGGCCGTCCAAAATCTGCACGTCGCTCATGGAACCCAGGGTGGTAACGGTCAGAGCCTGGGTTTCGCCGCGGGTGAAGATGGCGCTGCCGTGGGTGCGGGGCAGGATGCCCACTTCGCACCAGATGGGCCGCACGTCGGTCAAGCCGCGGCCGTCGGGACGGATGCCCTGCTCCAGAATCTTCTTGCGCATGATCTCCTTGTTCAGGTAATACAGCGCGTCGGCCACCTCGCTCAGGCGGCCCTCAAACTGCTGGGCAAAGTGCTCGGCGCACCCATCCTTCACCTGGGCCTCGCGCTCCTGGCGCACATGGCGGTCGGGGGTTTCAAACACCCACTCGCACTTGCCATACGCGTATTCGCGCACGGCGGCCTTGACGTCCTCGCCCGTGGTGATGAGCGCAGCGATGCGGCGCTCAAGCTCGGTGCTCGCGTCGACCGTCAGACTGCTCTGGCGGATGAACGCGCTGCGCTCGTAGACCTCGCACGGGACACCGAGCAGCGTTTCGCCGCAGTCAGCGGCGGTCAGACCGTCGACCGCTTCGCCGCTGCCGGTGTAGACGGCGGAAAAGCGGCCCATGGGACTGTTCGCGCGCGCGGTGTCGCGCTGCAACGTAATGTTGCCCTTTTGACATGTGAGCGCCAGCGTGCCGCGCATCGGCGATAGTGACCATGGGGCGTAGCGGTTCTTGTCCGCCAGCGCGCCGCGCTCCCGCGGCGGAAAGCCGTAGAGCATCACGCGAAGAAACGCGAGAAGCGTCGACTTGCCGGACTCATTCGGCGCTTCTATAATATTAAGACCTTTCGAAAACGAGAGCGAACGGTACTCCAGCTTTCCGAAAGTTGCCTCAATATGTTGGAAATCCAAGGGAAATACCTCCAAAATGAAACGGTTTTTCTATTATAACATCTATGGATGGATTTGTCTCTATCTGGCTCTGAAAAAATAATTTGAAAAAAGTGAAAAAAGGTGTTGACAAAAGGGGCGGTAGGTGCTAAGATAACACCTGTTCCGCGAATGGAGCGTGCACCTTGTAAATTAAACAACGAAACTTTGACAAGCACCAGATGAAAAACTGTGCAATATGTACAGTGGCTTGCGAGGAGGACGGTTAAGTCAATTACGTCTGAATCGTAAGGATAAAAAGTTTTAAGCTATGACAAATAGCTCGATAAAGATTAGCTCAGACTTAGGTCTGTGTTGATACCATTTTATTGAGAGTTTGATCCTGGCTCAGGACGAACGCTGGCGGCGTGC
>OLGB01002512.1_pt1 | contig 19340 bp, 13 predicted proteins | sample 1605691 | NCBI WGS metagenome assembly OLGB01 (sample SAMEA3888925, study PRJEB22519) | human gut metagenome | biome: human gut; feature: human-associated habitat; material: faeces | place: Denmark | collected 2010 | reverse complement strand
CAGTGCGCTCCTCGCGGAGCGTTTTTTAATTCATAGGACGAAATTTCCTATGAATTAAAAAATAAAGGGGATGCTTTTACGCATACACCCTTTATTTCGGCTTTTTTCTGTCTTTCCTTTACCCTGCCTCTTTGTCTTACTTTCCTTTTCTAAAAGACGAATACAGCAGCCCCATAGGGCGGTAAATCAAAGCGGATGGAATAATCCTTATAATGACAGGGCTTCTTCTCCGCCATTATTTCCTTCGGGATTTCATTTCCCCAGCCGCCAAACTGCTCTTCATCGCTGTTCAGCAGAAGCTTATATTTTTTCTTTGCAGGCACCGGCACCCGGTAGCTCTCCCGTTTTACCGGCGTCATGTTCAGTACAAATAAAAGACGGTTTGTTCCTGTATGAGAACGGCGCACAAAGGAATAGACGCTGTTGTCCGCATCATCCGCATTCATCCATTCAAAGCCATCCCAGCTGTCATCAATCTCATAGAACGCCGGATACTTCCGGTACAGCTTCAGCAGCTCTTTCACATAACTTTGCAGTCCTCTGTTATTCTTCTCCCCAAGCAGGAACCAGTCCAGCTCTCTTTCCTCACTCCACTCTCTTTCCTGTCCGAAATCCTGTCCCATAAAAAGCAGCTTCTTTCCGGAATGGCCAAACATATATGTATAGCCCACCCGGACATTGGCGTATTTATCATCCTGATACCCGGGCATTTTATTTACCATGGAGCATTTTAAATGTACCACCTCATCATGGGAGAGGGGCAGAATATACTTTTCGCTCTCATTATAACTCATGGCAAAGGTCATGCCATAGTGATCCCCCTTGCGGTAAAGCGGATCCAGCTTCATATATTCACAGAAATCATGCATCCAGCCCATATTCCATTTAAAGGTAAAGCCCAGACTTTCCGTACCGATTTCCCCGGTCACATGGGGCCAGGCGGTGGATTCCTCCGCCACGGTAATAAAGCCCGGACAGCTTCCCCGTACAACGGAATTCATATGCTTGAAAAATTCTACGGCATCCAGATTTTCGTTGCCACCAAATTTATTCGGCACCCACTGCCCTTCCTTTTTCCCGTAATCCAGATACAGCATGGAAGCAACCGCATCCACCCGGATTCCATCTACATGAAATTCTCTTATCCAGTATAAAACATTGGCAATCAGGAAATTCTTCACCTCCGGCTTACCATAATTGAAAATCTTCGTTCCCCAGTCCGGGTGTTCTCCCAGCCTCGGGTCGGGATGTTCAAAAATACACTGTCCGTCAAAGCTGGCAAGTCCATGGGCATCCGTTGCAAAATGTGCCGGAACCCAGTCCAGAATAACTCCCACACCCGCCTTGTGCAGTTCATTTACCAGATACATAAAATCCTTCGGGGTTCCGTATCTGGAGGTCGGCGCATAATAGCCCGTTACCTGATATCCCCAGGAGCCGTCAAAGGGATGCTCCGCAATCCCCATCAGCTCCACATGGGTATACTTCATTTCCTTTAAATATTCCACAATCCGGTCTGCAAACTGGCGGTAATTGTAAAAGCCTTCCTTCGTTCCGTCCGGATGCTTCATAAAAGAACCGATATGGCACTCATAAATTGCCATGGGCGCCTTCTGCACATCCTTCTGCGCCCGCTTTTCCATCCATGTCCTGTCTGTCCAGACAAAACCCTCCAAATCTGCAATAATGGAAGCGGTTCCCGGACGATACTCCGCCTGATTGGCAAAGGGGTCTGCCTTATACAGCTTCTGCTCCTCCTGGGTGGTAATCAGGAACTTGTACATTTCCCCCGTCTTTACTCCCGGAATAAAAAGCCCCCAGATTCCCACCGGTCCCAGCTTTTCCATGGGATGCTCCGACTCGTTCCAGCCGTTAAAGCTTCCAATAACATGAACTGCTTTCGCGTTTGGTGCCCATACGCCGAAGTAAATTCCCTTTACTCCCTTTTCCGTGGAAGGATGCGCCCCCAGCTTTTTGTAAATATCATAATGGGTGCCCTGGGAAAACAAATACTGATCCGCTTCCGAAATAAATACCCTTTCCTCTCTGTCTGCCATACCCTCACGCCTCTCAAATGAAATCTTTTTCTGTCAGAATAATCATATCTTCCTCGTCGTATCTTCTTGCAAAAAGGATGTCAAAGAAATGCTTCAATGTCTTTCTGTTTGCATGCCAGATTGCCTCGTCCACAATCTGCTTTACATCTACCACTGTCACTGCATGGCTCAGGGTCTGCATTCCTGCTATTCTGGTATGTAATGCAAGTACTCCCAGCTCGTCAATGGAATATTCCATCTCTCTGGCATACTGTCTGCCGAATGCTACCAGCGTATCATTGCTTAAAGCTTCCACATCCATTCTGGCGGTAAAACATTCTGCCAGCTTCGGATTTTCCTTTAAGAACCGGTTCATTGCCCTCTTTGTATCTTCCAGCACAAGAATGATTCCGATATTATCCTGCTGCAATACTTTGTAAACTGCATCCGCAGTCTGGCTGCTCATTCCTGATGCCTTCTGAATAATCAGGGCACCATTTTTCAACTGATTCAGCGTCTGCTCCGGATTCTTTTTATCCAGACCCGCGCCGGAAATCTTTGCCACCTTTCCGGAGAAATTGCTGTCTGTCATCTGCACCTCGCGAATCATGTTCTTCGCCAGAGTCACAGTATCCATTCCCTCTTCTCCAGTAATGATAACATTGCCAGTATAGGCTGCCATACTGATATTATCAATGGTCTGAACCAGTTTTTCCTTCGCGGAACGGCTCTGGATAAAGGGACCATACAGTTCCTTCTCTTCCTTTGTAAGGCTTCTCACCTTCGCCCGCTCCCTGACGGGTTCGGAGGGTTCTCCTCCGGCAATTTCTTCCGCGGTTTCATCCCCTTCCGGGTATTCCTCTGAGTACTCCTCTGCAGGCATTTCCTGTTCTGCGTATTCTTCGGACGCTTCCTCGTCTGTTACTTCCCCAGATATTTCTGATTCCGCATATTCTTCGGACGCTTCTCCATCCGCTTCTTCCACAGACATTTCTGATTCCGCATACTCTTCAGGTGCTTCCCCGCCTGCTGCCTTCTCCGGCATTTCCTGCCCAGTATACTCTTCGGATACTTCCCCGTCTGCCATTTCCTGCCCGGCGTATTCTTCGTGTGCGTCCCCGGATTCCGCTTCCTCCGATACTTCCTGACCTGCATACTCTTCGGATGCTTCTCCGGCTGCCGCTTCCTCCGGCATTTCCTGTTCGATATACTCTTCCGCTCTTTCTACAGCTTCTTCCTGCACGGCATACGCTTCCGGTGTTTCTTCCGGCTCCGACACTTCTTCTGTGTATTCCACCCCGGGAATTTCTTCTATCTCTTCTACAGCAGCATCCTCTTCAAAGGGCTCCTCCTCCAGAACCGGTTCCTCCACCTCTTCCAGCTCTTCAAATTCCACATCTTCCACAATTTCTGCCCCATCTGCTCCCGCTTCTTCCCCGGCTGCTTCCTGTTCCGCCGCATCGGAAAGGTCTTCCGCTTCCTCTGCCTCAAAGGCAATCTCTTCTACCTCTGCCTCCAGGTCGTCCGTATCTTCACTGTCCGGAACCACCGCTTCTGCCGGCTTCTGATTTTTTGCCGCTGCATCCTTTTCCAGCTTTTCCAGCAAACCGTCCCTTACTGCTGCCTCAAACTCTGTAAACATGGTGCCCGTCTGCTGGAGCACATGCTGTCTGACTTCCTCTTTGCGCTTCTGCTCGTTCTCCCGCTTCATCCGCTCCCATTCCGTCAGAATATCTTCAATACTCATCTGTCCGGTAATCTGCTTTTCAATGCTTTCGCTCTCCGGCACCACAAGGCGAATCTGTCCGTCCGATTCCTGAGAAAGCACCCTTGCAAGAGGCTCCGGAGGCTGGACATTTTCCTGACTTTCGCTGCGCATCTCCTCCATCACAGCTTCCGCCGTTGTATCCTCTGCCTTTTCCTGTACCGGCTTTTCCTCTTCCCTGTTTTCTTCCCCGGTCGGCACGGCTGCCTGTTGACTGCTGCTTTCCGCCTCTGTACTGTCAGGTTCCGGCGCTGTCAGTTCTTTCAGGGCAGGCTCCCCACCATTTTCTGTACCATAAAGAGAGTTCAAATCTCCCGTTTCTCCAAAAAAGACCTCTGAGCTTTCTACCTGTTCCTTCTCAGGCTCCAAATCCTCCGCATCTACTTCCCCGATTTCCGGGAAATCCAGCGATTCCGTATCAGAATTGTACATGGGCTCCATAATTGCCCTTGTAACCTCTGCACTCTTATCCTGCCGGTTCCCCAGTACCTCTTTCAGCCCTTCTGCAAGCTCCTCCTGCAGATTGATGGTATTATACTGTCCGACATCCATGGTCTTAACCTGAATGTCATCCTCTTCCGCCGGGACTTCTGCTGTATCCACCTGCTCCTCTGCCGGCTCTCCATACTGCTCCTCTGTTTCCGGATTCTGTTCCTGTACAGGGAACGAATCTCCGCTCCGAAAACGGCCGTCGTATTTCTGCTGCTGTTCCGGTGTCAGCGGCGCATGAAGCATCTTCAATTCCAGCGCTTTAATAACATACTTGCCCTCTCCGAACCACAGAATCAGCTCGTCACATTCCTCCACGCATCTTGTGGCAAGTCCCACTCTGTGATAAAGATATGCCAGCTCGTATGCCCACTTTTCCCGATAATCCCTTTTTTTCAGTTCCTCCAGAACGCCAATCCGCTCTTCCAGACTGACATCCTGAGCTTCATAGAGCTTGTACTGCAAAATATAACGCCCCGGGTCCTTCGGTGCTACCTGTACAAACTCCTTATAGTAATTAACTGCCTGTACAAACTCTTCAGTTTTGATGCAAAGCTCGCAGAGGGAGTAACAGATTGTTCTTCCCCCCGGTCTTCTCTCATATGCCAGAAGCAGCATATTTTTTGCATCCTCATACCGCCTGTTCGCTTTATACAAATCACTGATAATGCAGAGCATCATAACGCTCTTTACCCGGCGCCAGTCTATGGTATCAGCAATTTCCGCTGCCTGTACATAATCCCCCTGAGCAATCAGTTCCTTAATTTCATCCGCTCTTACTTTATATTCATACTTATCCAAGGTAATTCGCTCCCTACTTCTGCTTCCTTTTCCAAAAGGCAATAATCGCCCACTATTACTGTAAGTTTACCATACCCTCTAAGCGATGTCAAAACCAAACAGCTTATCTGACAGGCTGGCAAATTGTTCCAGCGTCAGCGCCTCTCCCCGGATTGTGGCAGGAAGCCCCATCTGCTCCAGGGCCTCCGTTACCTGCTCCTTTGTAAGTCCAAGTCCCGGGGCATTGGTAAGTCCGTTCACCAGTGTTTTCCTGCGCTGGTTAAAGGAGGCACGAATCAGGGCAAACATTTTTTCCTCATTTCCGGTTTTTACCGGCGGTTCCTCATAACGGGTCAGACGGATTACCGCACTTCCCACATTGGGTCTGGGAATGAAACAGTTGGGAGGAACATTTGCAACAATTTCCGGCTTTGCATAATACTGCACAGCAAGAGAAAGAGCGCCGTAGTCCTTCGTTCCCGGCCCTACCTGCATCCTCTCCGCTACTTCCTTCTGTACCATAATCGTAATGCTCTTTAAGGGAATATGCTTCTCAAAAAGCCCCATGATAATCGGGGTTGTAATATAATAAGGAAGATTTGCCACTACCTTGATGGGCTTTCCCCCGTTCTTTTCCTCCACAATTTTCCGGACATCCACCTTTAAAATGTCATCCTGGATTACCGTTACATTGTCATAGGCAGCCAGCGTTTCCTTTAAGATGGGAATCAGATTCTGGTCGATTTCCACCGCCACAACCTCTCCTGCTCTTTCCGCCAGATATTGCGTCATGGTACCGATTCCGGGACCGATTTCCAGCACACAGTCCTCCTTCGTAATTTCCGCCGCCGTAATAATCCGGTCCAGCACACCGGTATCTATCAAAAAATTCTGTCCGTATTTTTTCTGAAAATTAAAATGATATTTCTGCAGAATCTCTATGGTATTCTGCGGTATTCCTAGATTTGCCATGTGAATCCTCTCTTCTTAAAAATTCCAGTACCTCCGGCAGGGAACCACAGATTTTTGCACTGAGCTCCCGCATTTCCTCATCCGGCGCTATCATATCCGGCACCATCACAGGTATCATACCCGCCCGGTAAGCGGAACGGATTCCGTTGGGGGAATCCTCTATGGCGTAGGTTTCTTCCGGCTTTGTTCCCAGCGCGGCGCATGCCTTTAAATATATGTCCGGCTCCGGTTTGGAATGTTCCACCATATCTCCTGTTACAAGAATCGAAAAATAATCCCGGATTTTCGCCTGTTCCAGATGCCGCAGCACAGAGGACTGCTTTGTGGAGGATGCCAGACCGATTTTCCAGCCCTCTCCCGAAAGCCAGCTTAAAAGCTCCTGTACCCCCGGCATGACCGGCAGCCCCTTTTCTTCTATATCATTCCAGAACCACTCTCCGGTTTCCCTGCGGAATGCATCGTAATCAAAATCCTCTCCGTAGGCTGCCAGCACAATTTTTTTACTGTCATTTGCGTTTCTGCCGATACATTTTGGAAAAATTTCCTTCATTCCGGGCAATCCATGCTTTTCTGCCACCGCTACCCAGCTTGCCTCGCATACCCTTTCCGTATCAAACAGAACTCCGTCCATATCAAAAATAATGGCTTTTCGCTTTTCCATATCTGCCTGTTTCCTTTTCTTTTTTCCAAGTTTTCCATGCAGATATGCCCCGGCATCCTGCGTTACTTAAGTGTACACGAAATTTTCCAAAAAGTGAATACAATTATATAAAATCAACAGCTCCGGCTGTTCTCCATCCGCCTGCTCATACTCCTGCATCAATCCTTCCAGACTTCCTCTGTAATATCTGGTATCCACCACGCAGATTTTGCTGTAGTGGGGCGCCAGCAGAGGAATCATGCAGTTTGCATAGGAATCCTTCAGAATAACCAGCGTTCCCTTCCCCGGTCTTCCTGTGTCAATTTCCGCCAGCGCATGATTATCATCCAGGAAAAATCCATACTGATTTTTTATTTCCAGATAGGATTCCTGATAGAAGGAATCTGCCTCCGTCTGCCTGTCATAGACAATTTTTACCGTTCTCATGGTGGTTTCCGGGAAATACTGTATCCTGTCCTTTCCCCAGTCCAGATTGATTTTCGCCTGTAAGGTTCCCTCAAAATCCTCTGAAACCGTTTCCAGAATTGCTGTATTATAGGGATACCTTACAATGCCCTTCTGCTCCGCCCACGCCCGGTAGCCGTAATATGCCCCAAGGCTGGTCCAGTGATGGTCCGTCTTATAGTAAATGGCTTCCTCCTTCTTTTCCTCCAAAGCCCCATACACATCCACATAATTTGCCTCCCCCACCGTTGCCTTTACCTCCGCCAGAAATTCCTGCTGGTCAAAATAAGGCGCATTGGCAGGCAGCTTATCCGTCAGAATATTATCTGCTGTGGGTACCAGCATCACTGTGGCATCCCATCCGTCCACCAGCCGCTTTAAAAGCGTCAGCTTCTTTTCTATCTTCACCCGGGAATAATCCTGGGGCAGATGCTGCTCCAGCAGATAACCGTTTGAGCCTAAATAAACACCGTTGATTTCCTTCCTCTGTAAAGCAATATCTGTTTCTGTCTTTATCCGAATCCATTTATCCCTGCCCACAAACTGGTCTGTCAGATAATCCTCCCAGTCCGCCGTATAGCTGCCGTTCCAGAGGGCTGTCCGGGAAAATACCGGTTTCTGTGCCAGAAGGCGGTTCTCTTTTTCAGAAAACAGACGGTCAGAGCCAAAGAAATCCGCCAGCGTAAAAATTCCGATAATGGATGCGAGAAAAACAATGGTAAAAACAGCATTTCTCTTTTCCCCGTTTTTCATATTTTCTCCTCATTTCTGCGCACGTTCCTTGCGCATGACGAGTTTGTGTCAAGTGCGCGCAGACACAAATCTCGCGATTGAAAAATTTTATTTTTCAATCTTCTTTCAGCCTCCCTTCGTCAGAATCTGAAATACAGGAACGGATTGTAGGAAGCGTCCACAATTCCCGCAATGGATAAAAGCAGGATTGCCGCCGGAATCACCTTTTCCCCAAACCGGTACAGAGCGATTGCCGCCCCGGTTCTGGACACCCTGACCCTCTCTGTGATACCGCTTCCAAAGGGAGTTGCGCAAAGGGCTGCTATCAGGAAAAGGACTGTATATTCTCCCAACAGATAATATCCCATTCTGTCCGCCACTGCACCATTCACCCCAAAAAGCGCTGCCACATATCCGGCTATCTGGGCGGGCGTTTCCAGTGCAAACAGTACCCACCCCAGCAAAACCACAATACCGTTATATAAAAAGCCGATTCCCTCCGGCAGCCGCTCCAGAACCTTCCCCAGAAACAGCTTTTCCAGAATCAGCCAGAAAGCAAACCATAAGCCCCAGAGCAGGAAATTCCAGCCCGCTCCGTGCCAGATACCCGTCAGCATCCAGACAATCAGAATGTTGATAAGCTGCCGGGGCAGTCCTTTCCGATTGCCCCCCAAAGGAATATACACATATTCCTTAAACCAGCTGCTTAAGGAAATATGCCATCTTCTCCAAAATTCCGTGACAGAGGTGGATACATAGGGATACCGGAAGTTCTCCGGAAAATGGAAGCCCAGCATATATCCCAGTCCGATTGCCATATCGGAATAACCGGAGAAATCAAAATAAATCTGAAAAGCAAACGCCAGAATCCCAAGCCATGCCGTCATGGCGCTCATCCCACTATATTCCATTTTGGAAACCGTTTCCCACAGCTCTCCGAGAGGATTTGCAAGCAATACTTTCTTTCCCAGCCCGATACAGAACCGCTGCATGCCAAGGCTGACATGCTCCGGATTTATCCGTCTTTTATGAAGTCTTTTTTCCACATCCTTATACCGGACAATCGGTCCGGCAATCAACTGGGGAAACATTGTGACAAATACACCGAAATCCAGCAGATTGTGCTGTGCCTTCACTTCCCCCCTGTACACATCAATGGTATAGGACATGGTCTGGAAGGTATAAAAGGAAATTCCGATGGGAAGGGGAAGCTGTAAAAGCGGCACCGTCATACCGGTTATTCCATTCCATGCTCCAATCAGAAAATCCGCATATTTAAAAAAGCCCAGCATAAGCAGATTGATGATAACAGAAGAGCAGAGAACAGCCCTCCTTGCACTTTTTTTCCGGCATCTTTCCAGAAGCAGCCCGTGGAAATAATCCGACAGGGTGGAAAAAAGCATTAACAGTACATATACCGGCTCGCCCCAGGCATAAAAGAAAAGGCTCCCCAAAAAGAGGATGCCGTTTTTCATCCTCCCGGGAGCCAGAAAATAACAGATAAAAAAAACAGGTAAAAATCGAAACAAAAATACAACACTGCTGAAAACCATTCCGCTCACTCCGTTTCGTATCTTACGTTTCACAAAACAGGCTATCTGTGATCTTACTCTACAACACTCTTAATTGCCTCAATCGCCGTATCGTTTGCTTCCTGGCACTGCCTGATGGCATCCTCTTCACTCTCCTCGGAAGCGTCAGCCCCAAGCTGTACATAGCATACATAATTGCCGATTTTCTCTACTTTGGACGCCTGAATCTTAGGAAGGTTCATCGGGTACTGCATGGTGTCTTCCACCATTTGCTGCTGATATTCCTTCAAAGCAGTTTCCACTGCATCTGCCTTTCCATCCTTCGCCTTCACGACAACCAGCGTATCCACATTGGCGCTAATCATGGGCATCTCTGCCATGAAATCATCATACATATCTGCTGTCACTCCGAAAAAGGACTCCAGCATATCCCCGTTCATGGCTGAATCCGGCCAGTAATCATCCCCAAGCTGCTCCACAACCGCATCCTTTACTGCCTGCATTTCCTCAGACCAGCTGCCCATTACATCCGTGTCATTACCGGAAGCGCCGCTTCCCGTGCCTTCCCCGGAAGAATTCTCCGGAACAGAAGATTCTGTGGCAGAGTTTTCCGGGACAGAACTCTCCGTTGCTGAACTTTCCGTCTGGGTGCCGCCCTGAATTTCCTTATCTGCCTGATTTCCACAGGCAGTCATTCCCAGCATAAGACTTCCCATACATAATAATACTGCAAATTTTTTCATAACATACCTCATTTCCGCGCATTTTTGCGCCCGTTTCTCATCAAAAGCATTTCCGATTTTACCTGTTTTAAACTATGAGCGCTTCGCAAACTCGCACTTCGTGCTTTCCCGGCTGTTTTACAGCCACCTTTCCAAATGCCGCTCCGCGTCCCTTGGTTTTCTCTTTCCATGGTGCAGCTTCGCAAACCCGCACTTCGTGCTTTTCCGGCTGTTTCACAGCCGGTTTGCTCAGTGATGTAGCTAGGAAAACCAAATGCCGCTCCGCGTCCCTTGGTTTTCTCTGGCTACATCATATCATAGATTATGGAAAAATGCTCGCGGGACTTTCTTAAAAATTTTTTATATGTTAAGATATGGATATTAACATATGCTGCAGGCAGCAGATAGCGAGGAAATATGAGTATTTTAAATGTAGAACATCTGACGCATGGTTTTGGCGACCGTGCTATTTTTCATGACGTTTCTTTCCGGCTTTTAAAGGGTGAGCACATCGGTCTGATTGGTGCAAACGGAGAAGGAAAATCCACTTTTATGAACATTATTACCGGAAAGCTGATGCCGGATGAGGGCAAGGTGGAATGGGCAAAAAATGTCCGGGCAGGTTATCTGGACCAGCATACGGTTCTGGAGCCGGGAATGACCATCCGACAGGTGCTTGCTTCCGCCTTTGACTTTTTATATGAAATGGAAAGCCAGATGAATGACATCTGCGATAAAATGGGGGAGGCTTCCCCCGAAGATCTGGAAGCCTATATGGAAGAGCTGGGCACGATTCAGGATTTACTGACCATGCACGATTTCTATATGATTGATTCCAAGGTAGAAGAGGTTGCAAGGGCACTGGGACTTCTGGATATCGGTCTTGACCGGGATGTCACGGAGCTTTCCGGCGGTCAGAGAACGAAGGTGCTTTTAGGAAAGCTGCTGCTTTCCAAGCCGGATATTCTTTTACTGGACGAGCCTACAAACTATCTGGACGCGGAACACATTGCATGGCTGAAGCGTTATCTTCAGGAGTATGAAAATGCCTTTATCCTTATCAGCCATGATATTCCTTTCCTGAACAGTGTTGTCAATCTGATTTACCACATGGATAATCAGGAATTAAACCGCTATGTGGGGGATTACGATAAATTTCAGGAAGTCTACGCCATGAAGAAGGCACAACTGGAAGCTGCCTACAATAAGCAGCAGAAGGAAATTGCTGATTTAAAGGATTTTGTTGCCAGAAACAAGGCGCGGGTTTCCACAAGAAATATGGCTATGTCCCGCCAGAAAAAGCTGGATAAGATGGACGTCATTGAGCTTGCGGCGGAAAAACCCAAGCCGGAATTTTTCTTTAAGGAGGCAAGAACACCGGGACGGATTATTTTTGAAACCAGTGAACTTGTCATCGGCTACGATACCCCTCTTTCCAGCCCCTTAAATCTTTCCATGGAGCGGGGCCAGAAAATTGTACTCACCGGAGCAAACGGAATTGGAAAAACTACTCTCTTAAAGAGTATTCTCGGATTGATTCCGCCCCTTTCCGGCAGCGTTACCCAGGGTGATTATCTGGAAATCGGCTACTTCGAGCAGGAAATGAGCGGCAGCGGTGACAATAGCTGTATCGAGGAAATCTGGCAGGAATTTCCCGGCTTTACCCAGTATGAGGTGCGTTCCGCCCTTGCAAAATGCGGTCTTACCACAAAGCATATTGAAAGCCGGGTAAAGGTATTAAGCGGTGGAGAGCAGGCAAAGGTACGGCTTTGCAAGCTGCTGAACCGTCCCACCAATCTGCTTCTTCTGGATGAGCCTACCAACCATCTGGATGTGGACGCAAAGGAGGAGTTAAAGCGCTCCCTCTGTGCCTACAAGGGCAGTATTCTGATGGTCTGCCATGAACCGGAATTTTTCGAGGGGCTTGCCACAGATGTCTGGGACTGCACCAAATGGACAACCCGTATTTTTTAAGAAGAATAACTATTCGCGCCATCCTGTGAATAGTCAAAAGGAAGAAAAAATAATGAATGTAACCTCTGACAAAAAATTTTCCCTGATGCCCTATTTGTGGCATTATAAATGGAATTACCTCTGCGGCATTATTGTTCTGCTGTTCGTGGATCTGGCAAGTCTTTATATTCCCCAGTACACCGGGGAACTGATTGACACCCTCTCCGGAAGCGGCGCCGATTTTTCCATGGTAAAGCCCTTTTTAATCAGAATCCTGATTGCAGGGCTTGTCATGATGTTCGGGCGCTTCGGCTGGCGCTACTTTATTGTCGGTGCCTCCCGCGGCGTGGAATACCGGCTGCGAAACGATATGTTCCGGCATCTGGAAACCCTGTCTGCCCGCTATTTCAACAGTCATAAGACCGGCGATTTGATGGCGCATTTCACCAATGATTTGCAGGCAATCCGTATGGCTGTGGGAATGGCTGTCATCACCACCTTTGACGCAGTTGTCATGACCCTCATGGTTCTTTTCAAAATGATTTTTTATGTGGATTTCAGGCTGACCCTGCTTGCCTTTCTCCCCTTAATTCTGGTTGCCTTCGGGTGCTATTATTATGGAACGGAAATGAAAAAGCGGCAGATAAAAAGACAGAACGCCTTTTCCGATTTGTCCGACAAAACCCAGGAAAGCCTTGCGGGCATCCGGGTTTTAAAGGCTTTTGTTCAGGAAGAGGCTGATTTTAAAGCCTTTGAAGAAGCAAGTATCCATAATATGGAAGCAAACCTGAATGTTGTCCGGTTAAGAGCCGTTTTCGGGCCGCTTCTGGATGTGATTATCGGAATCAGTCTGCTTTTAAACCTGTTAATCGGAGGACGTATGGTTCTTTCCGGACAGATTTCCATCGGAAAGTTTGTTGCCTTCAACTCCTACATCGGTATGCTCGTATGGCCCATGATTGCCTGCGGCGACTGTCTGAACACTTTCAGCCAGGCTGCTGCCGCCTTTCAGCGTATTGCCATGATTTTTAAGGAAAAACCGGATATTACAGACAGTAACGTAACCGCTGAAGCGGATACAGAAGCACCTTTAAAGGGGGATATTCAGTTCAACCATCTGACCTTCACCTATCCGGACGGCGAGCTTCCTGTTTTACAGGATGTTTCCCTCCATATTCCCGCCGGGGAGATGCTTGGCGTGCTGGGGCGCACCGGGAGTGGAAAATCCTCTCTGGCTGACCTGCTTTTACGGGTTTACGACTGTAAGGAGGGGATGCTGATGCTGGACGGCACCCCCATTGACCAGATTCCTCTTGCCGTTCTGCACAGGGATGTTGCCTATGTCCCCCAGGAAAATTTCCTGTTTTCCGATACGCTGGAGGAAAATATTGCTTTCGGACTGGAGGAACGTATTCAGGAAAATCCTTCTATCCGGGATTCCATCCAACAGGCTGCCAGAGATGCATGCATCCATGACAACATCATGGATTTCCCTGAAAGATATCTCACAATGGTGGGAGAACGGGGCGTTACTCTTTCCGGCGGTCAGAAGCAGCGAAGTGCCATCGCAAGAGCTCTGTTAAAGGATTCTCCCATTTTGATTCTGGACGATTCTCTCTCCGCGGTGGATACCGATACAGAGGAGCAGATTCTGGATAACCTGCTGCGTATCCGCAGGGGAAAGACAACCATTGTCATCGCCCACCGGATTTCCACCCTCCAGAAGGCGGACCATGTTGCGGTTCTGACAGAGGGCCGTCTTGCAGAATACGGCACCCATGAAGAACTGATTGCAAAAAATGGTTTCTACTCCCATATCTGCGAGAAACAGCAGTTGGAAGCCAAGCTTCAGGAAATGTAACAGGTTGTAGAAAGGCATGGTTATTATTTATGAATTCACTCACTGACGACAAAATAGAAGTTTCCTACCGGGGAAGTGCCCTGCTGCACCTCCTGTCCTATATGAAGCCTTATGTGGGCTGGGTCTGTCTGGCACTTATCCTTGTATTGTGCCTGACCGGCTTTGACCTCTATCGTCCGCTTTTAATCGGCGATGCCATTGATTTATTTGAACAGCAGGACAATTACAGCATTATTGTAAACACCGCCATCCGGTATGCCATTGTTCTCGCCCTTGGCTTTGTATTCAACATTACCCAGACATGGATTTTACAGAAAACCGGTCAGAAAATCATCCTCACTATCCGGAAGGAACTGTACGCCCATATTCAGTCCTTAAGCTCCCGGTACTTTGATTTGACACCTGTGGGAAAGCTTGTTACCCGTGTCACAAATGATGTGGAGGCGCTGAACGAAATGTATTCCGGTATTCTTGTGAATCTTTTCCGGAACATTATTAAAATAGCGGCTCTCGCAGGGGTTATGCTCCTTCTGGATGCCCGCCTTGCCCTGTTTTCCTTTCTCCTTCTGCCCATTGTCGTTGTCCTGACGGCTGTTTTCCGCCGGGTTGCCCGGACAACCTACCGGATTACCCGGACAAGGCTTACGGATATTAACACTTTTCTTTCCGAAAATATTTCCGGGATGCGGATTATCCAGATTTTTGGCAGGGAAGAAAGAAAATATGAAGAGTTTGAGGATAAAAGCAACAAGCTTTACCGGGCGTTTTATCGGGAAATGCTGGTTTTCGCCATTTTCCGCCCTCTGATTTATATTTTGAGCGTGCTCTCCCTGATGCTGGTTCTGGGTGTCGGCAGCCGGGATGTCCTTCAAAACACGATTTCCATCGGAACTCTTTACATTTTCGCCCAGTATATTCAGTCCTTTTTTGACCCGATTCAGGAACTTGCCGAGCAGTTCTCCACCCTGCAGTCCTCCATTGCTTCCGCAGAAAAAATATTTACCATTCTGGCAGAAAAGCCCCTTGTGGAAGAAGCGGAAGAACCTGTTGTTCTGCCCGAAATCAGGGGAAAAATCGAATTTTCCCATGTCTGGTTTGCCTATGACGGGGAAAATTATGTCCTGCGGGATGTATCCTTTGTGATTGAACCCGGACAGAGCGTTGCCTTTGTGGGTGCCACCGGTGCCGGAAAATCCTCCATTCTGAATCTGATTGGAAGATACTACGATATCCAGAAGGGTGCCATTTACATTGATGATGTGGATATCCGGCTGTTAAGCAAAAAACAGCTCAGAAGTGCCATCGGTCAGATGCAGCAGGATGTTTTTATCTTCGAGGGGACTGTAGAAAGCAATATCAGACTTTATAATGAAGAAATTACAGAAAAAGAAGTCAGGGAAGCAGCAGAATATGTAAATGCCTCTCATTTTATCGAAAAGCTTCCCCTTGCCTATAAGGAACCGGTGTCCGAGCGTGGCTCCACCTTTTCCGCCGGAGAGCGCCAGCTTCTTTCCTTTGCAAGAACTCTGGCACATAAGCCCAGTATTCTTGTCATGGATGAGGCAACCGCCAATATTGATACGGACACGGAAAGCCTGATTCAGGAAGCTCTGGAAAAGCTGATGAAGGGCAGGACAACCATCATGGTTGCCCACCGCCTCTCCACCATCCAGCATGCTGACTGTATCATGGTAATGCACAAGGGAAAAATCAGAGAACAGGGAACCCATCAGGAGCTTCTGGCACAGGATGGCATTTACCGGAAGCTCTATGAGTTACAAATCAACCATGAAGTAACCGCTTAAGAAAGCAGATTTACTTCCTGTACCCTGCTGGCGCTTCCTTCCCTGCCGTTTTCAAATACTGCTGTAACATAATACTTCCAGACGGCTCCCGCAGGTGCCGTAAAGGGAAGTACCGGGTTCTTTTCCTTCTCCTCTGCTGTCACATTTCTCACTACCTGGAAGGTCAGTTCTTCCTGTCTTCTGCCGTAAACATTGTAGGAGGCTGCACCTTCCACCGGGTTCCAGTTCAGCAGGAAGCTGCCCTGTCCATTCTGGATGGAAATTTCCTGTACCACAAAGCTCTTAACCGCGTCCGGCGCCTCTGCCTTCTTTTTGCCCTGGGCATCCCGCCGGATTTGCGGCTTTGCAATGGTGGATACTTCAACGGGTCTTACCAGTTCTTTTAAAATTTCCAGTCTGTCATCCTGAGATTCCGAAATCATGGCTGCAACCATGTCCGCATATACCTTTGCCCCATATTCCTGCAAATGGCATTTGTCAGATACACCGCCCGCATAGGCTCCATCGGGATATTCTCCCTCATCCAGCCAGAGGTAGATGCTCTTTCCAGCCTCATTGCCGATTTTGTTTACATAATCATTACTTCTGCCGCCCAAATCAAGCAGAGGCAGCTTCTCTCTTTCTGCCAGCTTCATCATTTCTTCCCGATACTCGGCAAAGCAAAGCTGGTTTGTACCGTCCTCCTTCGGAACAAGCATCGTAACCGGGGTCACAAACACAATCTGCACCTTTCTTCTCGCGCAGGCATCCACGTACCGCTGTAAGAAAAACTGAAATTCCTCCGGCGCAATATAACGGTTCGGGCGAATCGCCGTCGCATCATTATGAGCAAACTGGACAAACATATAATCCCCGGGGCAAATCACCTCCAGCACCTGATCCAGCTTTCCTTCATCATAAAAGGAACGGGCACTTCTTCCGCCGATTGCCCTGTTTTCTATCACAAGCTCCGGCAGTTCATAGGTTCTGCCCTGAGAATAGTCGCAATGCTCCGCCGGATACTCCCGGTATTCCTCCGCTCCCTTAAAGAACTGATAAAGCATCTGTCCCCAGCCGGTCTGGGGATAAAAATATCTCTCATAGCTCTGTACTGTGGAATCAGATACCAGAAAAATTCTGGGTGTCTTTCGGGGCTGTTTTTCAGCAGCCTCCTCTATTTTTATATTTCTGACATAAATGTCACTTTCCTGTACCTTATCATGGATTTCCTCCAGACAACCCGTAGCAAAGGTCAGTCCGAACTGTCCGTCTGTCATACAGGCGGTAAAGGTAACTTCCTTCCTTTCACCGGGCGCCACTTCCACTCCCTGGACTTTTACAATTCCATTGACCCGGATATGGCAGTGATAAGCCTCCGCTGTGGGATTTTCCAGTTCCACCGTCACATCATAATTTGCTCCTGACAGTTCTGTCATAAACCTGAGGGTTTCCTCATAATAGTAAATACCAAAGCCGGTTTCCTCGATTTCCTGCCAGACACGGCTGTGTATTTTTAAAGTGCCCTTTCCTGCACCCTCCGCTTCCGGCAAGGGTGCCTCCGCCTTCACACACTGTTCCTTTCTGGGGTAATATACTCCATCCACCCAGCCGGGAGCAGGCTCCGTGTAGGTTACTTTCTCAAAGGTAAATTTCTGTTCCATTTTTTCTCCATTCCTGCGTATATTCTTACGCATTACCATTTTTCTCGGCAAATTATTTTTCTATGCGAATCAGCTCTCTGCACCGGTTCAGCGCCGCATAAAGCTCCTGCTTCCTTGGCATGGCAAGATTTCCCGGCAGCGTGCTTCCTTCGCAAAAGGCTGCAAAACCTTTTTGCTCTGCTTCAGTATAGAACGCTTCCACGACCTCATGCAATGTCTTTTTTCCATTAAATTTCTTTAGCTTCAGGTATTTTACCATATATGACAGGGCTGTCAGTTGTTCTGAATCCACCAACTGCTCCACATAACGCATATCCACATTCTCTCTGTTTATGGAAAAGCCGTCCAGTCCGTCTGTCCGCAGCTTGATTCTGTCATCCTTTGCAAAGGCTGCATCCGCCCTTACAATTCTGTTATCTCCCGGCTTGTCTGATTCCACCGCTTCTCCCAGGGTATAAGGATAATTTTCTGCTTCCTTTTTGGCAAGCTCCGTGATTTCCAGAGGAACATACTGCCTCATTTGCAGGATGCAGTCTGCCTTATGAAAATAAGAGCCGCAGCTTCCCGCAACCAGAATTGTGGAAATCCCGTATTCCTCATATAATTCCCGCACCCTGTCTATAAAGGGAATAATCGGTTCCGCCTCTCTGCTGACAATTTTCTGCATCAATTCATCCCGAATCATAAAGTTTGTCGCACTGGTATCCTCGTCTATCAAAAAAAGTCCTGCACCGGCTTCTATCGCCTCTACAGTATTTGCTGCCTGGGAAGTACTGCCGCTGGCATCCTCCGTAAAAAACGCCTTTGTATCCCGTCCGTTGGGAAGATTCCTGATAAACATGGAAATGTCTGTCTTTTGAATACTTCTGCCGTCCTCCGCCCGAAGTTTTACGGCACTTTCATCCGTAATGACAAATTCTCTGCCATCCCCTGCAATGTGATTGTATACACCCTTTTCCAGTGCTTCCAGAAGGGTAGATTTTCCATGGTAGCCGCCGCCTACAATCAGCGTCACTCCCCTCGGAATCCCCATTCCCGTCAGGCTTCCTCTGTGGGGAAGCTGCAGCGTCACCTCCATGGAAGCCGGACTTTTAAAGGGCACCGCCCCTGTCATTGGCAGGGAGGAAATCCCGGATTTTCTGGGCAGTATGGCTCCGTTTGCCACAAAAGCCACCAGCTTCTTCTCCACAAGCTGCTCTCTAATCCATTTCTGCTCGTCTGCCAGTTCCAGATGCTTTTGCAGCGTTTCCTTCGGACAGGTCGCCAGAAGAAGCGTCTGCCTTACGCAAACCGGCAGGAAATCGAACAAAATCTTGACAAGCTCTCCTGCATTGATGCTTCTGCCATTTGCCGGAAAACCGACTTCCATCCGGATAATGATTTCTCCGCTTTCCTGATTTACCTCACAGGCGCTTCTTTCCAGAATTTCCTGTCCCGGCTGGCTGATTCCGAGAAGTCCGCTCTTTCCGGAGCCCTTCGCCTTAAAGGAAAATTCCTTAATTTTTGCTGCCATGCGCCGCAGCAGGTAGTCCTGAAACGCAATCCTGCGGTGCTTCTCACTGTAACATTCCCTGCCAAACCCGGCTGCCTTCCCCGGCACAATAATGCTTACCTTCGAGGGAGAGGCAAAGGGGTCCCCCTGCACATGGTCTATGGACAGGATATACTGCTGAAACTGGTATTTTCCCTTTGTATCCTTATAAGCGGGATACCCCTTATGGTCTATCTGACGTAGTAAAGTCTGTAATTCTGCTGCTGTTTTCATTATAATCTCCATCCCCGCGCATGCTCTTTGCGCATCCCGAACTTCATGACTCTTCTATCATTTTACTACACAATGACAGGAAAGCAAACAATCCCGCATACAATTTTTCATGCCGGACTTTTTATCTGCCTCTTGCATTTTATCATATCTGTATGTTATACTTTGTAAAAGCATATTTTACAA